>Ga0209316_100114_pt1 | contig 30180 bp, 26 predicted proteins | sample 3C3metaG_FD_184150 | JGI IMG/M metagenome (GOLD analysis project Ga0209316, IMG submission 184150) | Freshwater bacterial and archeal communities from Indian Creek, Illinois, USA - 3C3 metaG (SPAdes) (version 3) | ecosystem: Environmental > Aquatic > Freshwater > Unclassified | place: USA: Indian... | reverse complement strand
TTTTAATTTCATAATCAATCGCCTTTATCATAAAGCTAAAAGAGTTTAGGTTTTTTACTTCTACTTTTACGCCAAGTTGTGAAATATTTACCGGCCTTACGGATATATTTGCCTCTAATCTCATCTCCCCTTTTTCCATATCAGCAGACGATACTCCAAGATATCGCAAAACGAGTTGTAATTCTTTCGTAAACCTCGCCGCCTCTTCTCCGCTTTGAATATCAGGTTCTGTCACAAGCTCCATCAAAGGCACTCCTGCTCGATTATAATCACATAAGGTCTCGCCTGTTGGAAGATGCATTAGTTTTCCCGCGTCTTCTTCTAAGTGAATGCGGCGAAGCTTTACACCCGCAAGCACACCTCCTTTCACAAATGGATGCTCATATTGCGATATCTGATATCCTTTAGGAAGGTCGGGGTAAAAATAGCTCTTGCGGTCAAACTGGCTCATCGCAGGGATTTCTCCTCCTAAGGCCATTCCAAGCTTTAATATGGCTTTAATCGCTTCTATATTAGCAGATGGCATAGTGCCCGGGTGTCCCAAACATATTGGACAGACATTTTGATTAGGCGATTTTTCATCGCTTATATTAGGGCAGCGACAAAACATTTTAGTTGCCGTTTTAAGCTCTGCATGCACCTCAAGGCCTATAGTAGGAATATATTTCATCACTGTTAAATATTATACGACTAAAAGCTCACGACAGACAACTAACTATAATAAAAATAAAAAGGTAAAAATTATTTCCGTAAAAGAAAAAACTTATAACTCTCTCGGTAAATATTAAAATCGTTTTAAGAAAAAAATTTAAAACATAAAAAATATTCCATTTGTATTATAATGCAATTTACATATAAGCTTATTAGATAAATATGAACGGCAGAATTAAAATTTTGGTTATTTTAGTTATTATTTCAGTTATGTTATTAGGGATAACTTGGTTTTGGTTTATTCAAAATAGAGAACAAGTTCAAGTTATTAAAACAGAACAAATTATCCAACCACCATTATTGCCCGCAAATACTAACGAAGAAGTTTTTCAGCCAAATAATTTAGTCTGGCAAAATATTACAACCGAAGCTAATTGGAGTAGAAGAGATGCTCATACTGCAGTGATATTTAAAGATAAAATATGGGTTTTAGGTGGGGTTGGCGGCGATTATCCCGCTTATAATGAGACAAAAAACGATGTTTGGGCGTCTGACAATGGTAAAAATTGGACATTAATTAAAAATAATGCTCCTTGGAGCGCGAGAAGAGGACATACTTCAGTTGTTTTCCAAGATAAAATTTGGATAATGGGCGGGGCAACAGGGGAAGAAATTTTCTTAAATGATGTTTGGGCATCCACTGACGGCATAGAATGGGAACGAATTACAAAAGACGCTGGCTGGGCTCCTCGCAAGGGACTTAGCGCTGTGGTTTTTGATAATAAAATTTGGATAATGGGCGGCGCAAGCACAAGGGGCGTAAAAAATGACATTTGGCATTCAGAAGATGGGAAAAATTGGAATTTGGCGATAGAAAATGCGGCTTGGTCAGAAAGATATGATATAGATGTAGAGATTTTTAATAATATATTATGGCTAAGTGGTGGTATTTATACTGATGGCAGATGGACTGGAAAAAGAGATATTTGGATGTCTAAAAATGGTATAGCGTGGGAGTTAGTTAGCGAGCAATCCCCATGGCTCGGCAGACACGGACATTGCCTTGTTTCTTTTAGAGACCATCTTTGGATAATTGGCGGCTGGTCGGGTTACAGAAAAGGATATAACGATACTTGGTTTTCAAAAGATGGAATTACTTGGAAAAAACTCTTATCTGACGGCCCTTGGAAGGGCAGAGAAGACCACGCTTGTCTTGTATTTCAAAATCAAATGTTTTTAATAGGAGGAATGCCTATGAGCGGAATACGCGAAAATGATGTTTGGCGATTAGACAATGCTTATATGCCGTAAAAAAGCACCAAACTTGTCTTCTAAGTACATTAAGGCGCGAATAATAGTCTGTATAAAAAGAGAAAAATTAATCCTCCACTACAATGCCCATGCTTCTTGCAGTACCAGCAATAATTTTTTGTGCGGATTCAATGCTGTTTGCGTTCAGGTCTTCCATCTTTCTCTCAGCGATCGTTCTTAAATCGTCTTTAGAGATTGTGCCTACTTTATTTTTATGCGGAATAGCAGAGCCTTTCTCTATGCCAGCAGCCTTACGTAATAAATCTGAGGCTGGAGGAGTTTTAAGCTTAAAAACAAAGCTTCTATCCTCAAAAATAGTAATTTCTGCAGGAATAATATCCGAGCCCATATTTTGCGTCTCGTCGTTAAATCGCTTACAAAAATCTTGTATATTAATTCCGTGTTGGCCAAGCGCAGGACCAACCGGAGGTGCGGGATTTGCTTTTCCTGCTTGGATTTGTAATTTTAGTAATGCTTTAATTGCTTTTGCCATTTTATTTATTTTGCTAGTTTATATGAATATCTAATATTTTGCAACGATTATATCTTTTGTACCTGCAGGGCATCTATTTCTACCGCTGTATCTCTTCCAAATATTGGCACTAAAACCTTTACTCTACCCTTTATCTCATCTATTTCCGCTATTTTGCCATCTGATTCCTTAAATGGGCCGTCTATAATACGGACTAATTCTCCTACACGAAAATCTATTTTAAAATCACTGTCTCCTCCACCCATCTTTATCATAAGTAAATCTACTTCTTCTTTAGACAATGGTGATGGAGTAGCGCTATCTGCGCCAACAAACCCAGTTACTCTTGGCGTGTTTCTAACAATATACCAAGTATCTGGACTCATAAGCATTTCTACCAAAACATAACCCGGATATATTTTTTCTTCTGTCTCTACCTTTTTGCCATTTTTTATTTTTATCTTTTTTATCTTAGGCACTAAGACATTAAATATCCTATCGCTCACACCTAAAGAATCTATTCTTTGTTTTAAATATCTCATAACAGCGTCCTCATATCCAGAATAAGTATGTATAGCAAACCACTGTCTCATTTCTTCTTCTTGCTTCATATTTTGTTGAGATTTCTGATTTTTATATTCTTGATGTTGGTGCGCCATAAAAATTAAATTTTGAGTACGAATGTTTGTATGATTCTACTAAAACCATAATCAGCTATTCCTAAAAAAATTGCCATCGCGATCGAAAAAATAATCACTACCTTCACAAGATAAATAGTTTCTTTTTTACTCGGCCAAGTTATTTGCTTGAATTCCGATATAGCGCCAGAAAAAAACGAATTTAAAATCTTCATTTTGTATGATGAATAGTATAATTTATAGGATTATATGTCAAGATTTTTAACCGAAGAAGCATGAATTTGTATGAATCTTTTTCTAGGTTCAACCTCGCTTCCCATAAGAATATCAAATAGTTTATCCGCCTCCTTAGCATCTCTCACAGTAACTTGACGCATAGTTCGAGTGGCTGGATTCATGGTGGTTTCCCAGAGTTGTTCCGGATTCATTTCTCCCAAACCCTTATATCTTTGTATTAATGGATTTCCTCCTATCTCTTTTACGGCTTTATCTCGTTCAGCATCAGAATAGACATATTTATGTTGCTTGCCAGCTTGTATTTTATAAAGCGGCGGTTCGGCAATATAAATATGACCATTTTCAATAAGTTGAGAAAAATGGCGATAAAACAAAGTTAAAAGGAGTGTTCTGATGTGTGAGCCATCTACATCTGCGTCAGTCATAATCACCACTTTACCGTAACGAAGCTTCGTAATATCAAATTCAGCGCCCATCGCGGTACCAAGCGCAACAATAAGTGCCCGCACTTCATTATTTGCAAGCATTTTATGCATTTGTGCTTTTTCTACATTCAGTATTTTGCCGCGAAGAGGTAATATAGCTTGAATTCTTCTATCTCTTCCTTGTTTTGCGCTACCTCCTGCTGAGTCTCCTTCAACAATAAATATCTCCGCCTCTTCTGATTTTCTTGTTTGGCAATCTGCAAGCTTCCCAGGAAGAGTAAGCCCCTCAAGCACTCCTTTGCGGAGAATCGTTTCTTTTGCCGCTTTTGCGGCTTTTCTTGCTTTCGCGGCTAAAAGACATTTTTCCGCTATTTTTTTACCATCTGCTGGGTGTTTTTCTAAAAATTCCTTAAAGGCTTCACTCACAGCCGTCTCAACGGCGCTTCTTGTCTCTGGATTACCAAGCCTAGCTTTTGTCTGTCCTTCAAATTGTGGATTAGAAAGCTTAACTGAAACAACAGCAATAAGGCCTTCTCTAACATCTTCTCCTGTAAAATTATCTTCGTTGCCTTTTAAAAAATTATTCTGCCTACCATAGTCATTAAGAGTGCGAGTTATAGCAGAGCGTAATCCAGTAATATGGCTCCCGCCGTCCGCTGTATGTATATTATTTGCAAATCCCATTTCTTGAGTTTCAATATCTTCTGTATAAGCTATCGCTGCTTCAATACTTCCACTTTCATTTTCTTTATGTAAATAAAAGACTTCATCTTGTATAAATTTTCCTCCTCCTTCGCTTAAATATTCAATATAAGTTCTAATACCTCCCGAAAAATTAAAGCTAAAATAAAAAGGCTCTTCTTCTCTATAATCAACAAACGTAAGCCTAATACCCTTGGTTAAATAAGCCTGCTGCCTTATTCTTTCTAATATTTTTCTGCGATCAAAGGATACTTCGTGAAAAATCGTTTCATCAGGAGAAAAAGTAATAGACGTTCCAGTTCCTTCCGCCTTTCCATTTTTTTTAACCGGCCCCTTTGGTTTACCAAGAGCATATTCTTGCATATGAATATTACCATCACGCTTAATTTCGGCCTTAACATAAGTAGAAAGAGCATTTACAACAGAAGCTCCTACTCCATGTAATCCGCCAGAAATTTTATATCCATCACCGCCAAATTTTCCTCCGGCGTGTAATACAGTCATTACAGTCTCAAGCGTTGTTTTTTTCGTATGAGGATGAATATCTACCGGCACGCCTCTGCCGTCATCAATCACTCTGACAGTTTTTGAATCTAAAAGCTCTACGGAAATATTTTTGGCGTGTCCTGCCATCGCTTCATCTATAGAGTTATCTAAAATTTCCCATATAAGACGATGTAACCCCTCTACGTCCGTTGAGCCAATATACATTCCTGGGCGTTTTCTAACTGGCTCTAATCCTTCTAAAACGAAAATATCTTTAGCTGAATAACTAGATTCTTTTTGAGTTTTTTCCTTTGCCATTTTTTATTTTTTACTGATTTAAAAAAACCGTAACTTTACGGATTTTTACCAGTTTAGTATAACATAAAAGCTATCTAATTACCACCCCTTGTTTAGTGCTTAGAATAGTTGTTATTTTATCCATCCAAGCATCAACCTCAGCATCTGTTAAAGTCTTTTCTGGTGATTGAAAAACTAGTCTTAAAGTCACTCCCGCTCGTGTGTTTTGTGAATCAGGATAATAATCCACAAGGTCAACATCGTTTAGATTAGGGACATTTATAGTGTTCACGATTTCAAATAATTCGCCAACCTGAATTGTATCATCCGCCCAAAGCGAAATATCTCTTATTATTGATGGATATGGAGAAATTGGTTCATATTCAAATTCTCCTTCTGAATATTGCATAAGCTTTTCAACGTTCGCTTCAAAAAAAGCCCTTTCGCCATTCATGGATAAAGTAAGTTTCCCTACTTGCTCTTTACCTATTCTAAAAATTAATTGTTGTCCTGATGGTACAAATTTCGCTTCAGCAATTCCAATTTTACAAAGCATTGATTCTACGACTCCACGCAAAACCCTTAACGGATATTCATCTTTTTTAGTTTTTACCGCCACTGATACAGACCAGTGTTCTGCACCAACTCCGTCAAATACTTTCCCAAATTCAAATATCTTAATCTCCCCAAAAAGTCTCCGATTTTTTTCTATTGCCTCGTCTAATCCTTGCATAAGATTCGTTCTCATATAAGCCTTATCAGAGCTTATGGGATTTATAAGCTCTGGTGCGTTATCTCCATAATTACCAAAACTGTAACTTATAATTTCATCAAAGCCAATCTCTATCATTGCTCGCTTAATTTTTTCTCTAAAGCTGATTATCGGGTCATTATGCGCTGGGATAATTGATATTGCAGGAGCTTCGGCTTTTATCTCGTTTAAGCCGTATATTCTAATCACTTCTTCAATTAAGTCTTCAAAAATTGCAACATCAATTCGCTCTGTCGGTACTTCAACTATATTTCCCTTCATCTTAAATCCAAGTTTTTTCAAAATTATAGATGCTTGGTTTTGGCTAATATCTACCCCAGTAATTTTCTTAAATTTTATCGGGTCAAATTTTATAAATTTTTTCGGTTCTATAATTTTATATTCATCAGCAACGGAGATAATTTTAACAGAACAGATTTCTGAAAGAAGTTGAAGCGCGCGCTCCATTCCTTTTTGAACTTTTGAAGAACTCATACCATGACCATATCTTCTTGAAGCATCGGTCTCAAGTTTAATTCTTTTACTAGTACGATAAATCGAAGTCGGATTAAAATTAGCAGATTCTAAAATAACCATTTTAGTGCTGTTTGTAATTTCCGCGCCCCTTCCTCCTTTAATGCCCGCTATCGCAAGAATTTTATCTCTATCAGCAATAACGGTGTCGTTATTTTCAAGGCAATATTCATCGCCATCAATCGTTGTTACTTTCTCTCCTTTTATAGCTTTTCTAACAAGAATATTACCTTCTAATTTTTCAGCATCAAAAGCGTGCATCGGTTGACCCGTTTCTATCATCACATAATTTAATATATCTACTACTGGGTTAATTAACTGTATTCCGCAAGTTTTAAGATATTTCTTCATCCATAATGGAGTAGCTCCTTTTTTACGAAGCTCAATTAAAACTCCTATATAACGAGAGCAATCCGAATCTTTCATTACTTTTAAGGCAAGTCTTTCTCTCACTTTATTAAAAGCAATCGTTTTTATCGGCAAAGAGCGAAGTCCAAATACCGCCGCTGCTTCTCTTGCTACGCCCTCATGAGATGAGGCATCACACCAGCGATTCGCGGTTATTTTTATATCTATCATATCACCTGAAATTTTTTCTACCTCAAATGATTTAAGAGCAAATTCTTCAGCGAATTTTTCTTTAGCAGGAAGCCCTGGCGTCATTTCCTTAATAAGCGAATAACTAAATTTCATTTTAGAATTTTTTTATAAATTTTAGGTCCTGCGACGCAAATAGCCTTATGTCTGGTATTTTGTGTTTTATAATAGCAAGTCTTTCAACTCCAAGACCAAAAGCGAATCCTTGCCACTCTCGGCTATCATAGCCTGCGGTCTGTAATACTTTTGGATGCACCATTCCCGCACCAAGCATTTCAAGCCAACGAGAATTATCAAGCTTAATATCCACCTCTATTCCGGGCTCTACGAAAGGAAAATAACTTGACCTTAATCTAATCTTCACTGTTTTCTCAGAAAAAAATTGTCTAAAAAATTCATTAATAACAAATTTAAAGTTAGCAAGCGAAACCTGCTTGCCTATCATTAATCCCTCTACTTGATGGAAATTAGTTTCGTGAGTGGCGTCAGTTGCCTCATATCTAAATGTTTTTCCGATAGAGATAACTTGAAAAGGCGGCTTGTGTTTTTGCATATATCTTACCTGAACAGGGCTTGTATGCGTACGCAAAAGATATTTTTTTTGCACGCCGTCCCCTTTTTTTGATTTAATCCAAAAAGTGTCCCACATTTCTCTTGCCGGATGATCGGGAGGGATATTTAGTGCGTCAAAATTATAATATTCTTCTTCCATTTCTGGGCCATCTATAACAGAAAAATTCATAGAATTAAATATTCTCCTTATCTCATTTTCTGTTTGCGTTATTAGATTAAGGTGTCCCGTCTCTATTCTTTTGCCTGGCAAAGTAATATCAATCGCATTTCCGCGATTTTTTATTTCTTCTTCTTTAAATGAAATAGCCTCTTCTATTTCATTTTTAAGCTCTTGAATTAAAGGCCCTTTTTCTCTTTTTTCTGCGTCCGATAAATCTTTTAGAGACCGTAAAAGAGCAGTAATTTCGCCTTGCTTTCTTCCCAAATATTTAATTTTTACCGCAGATATTTCTTCTGCTGTCATGGCAGCACCAACATCTTCTCCTGCTTTTTTTTTGATGTCCCAAATTTCCATTTATTTTTTTGATTATAGCACCTACTCTCTTTTTTGTCATTAGCGATGAACTGGCTCACATAAACCAGTTCATCGCTTTTTTTAATATATTTTTTTCTGCCTTAGTGATAGAATAAAAAAAATACTGCTTTAAACACAAGGCTCAAGCTACTATCAAAAACTATGAGAAAAATATCTATTTATGTTCTTGTCGCCACACTTTTTATTTCTAGTCTATCGCCACAAAAGACACTTGCTGAGACAACGCAAGAGGTTTTAGCTCGCGATATTCAAGCACAAATTCAAATTATTCAACAAAAAATTACCTCTCTCCAATCTCAGCTAGCGGAATTAGGGATAACTAGAAATAGATTCGTTACTAATGAGATTTCTGCCTTAACAAGACAACTAGGTATCGGCGCAATAGGCAAAGATGTAGAAAATTTGCAAAGATTTTTGCGTCAATTTCCTACAGTCTATCCTGAAGGATTAGTTACTGGTCGTTTTGGACCACTTACAACAAGGGCAGTAATGCGTTTTCAGCAAGAAAATAATATAAGAGCTACAGGTTTTGTAGGTCCGCTTACGCTAAATAGAATAAATTATCTTTTGGCAAAAACAGATGCTAGACCTGAAGCAGTATCTCCAGCACTTGGCACCACGCCTGAAACTCAAGAATTGGCGCCAAGTATTGCTCCACCTGACACCGACAGAAATCTTCCGCGCACACCGTCTCAATTCACCCTTTTACCAAGACCCGCCTATGATTTTAGTATACTCGCTTTAAGCGTCCATAATCTGGTTAATCAAAAAAGAAGAGAAATAGGCTTAAACGAGATTATATGGGACGAATCTATCGCCAAAATAGCGATTGAGCACAGCCTAGACCAAGCAAGAGATAACACAGAAACAACAAATCCCGATTTACTCTGTCAGTATCCCTTGATTAGACACGAAGGATTTAGTTTTGGATTTACACTGGGAGATCGACTAAGAGCGAGAAACGCTCTATTTCGCTCTGCGGCAGAAAACTTAGCTATCATGCCTTTAACTAAAAATTTAATTTTTCAACATCCACGAAATAATCCTCCACCACCATGCCCTGTAGTTGATACCATGAAACCCATAAACGATAGCCAAGAGGCTAAAACAAGCGCTCACCAAGAGACTTTAAGAGCATCCTTGCAGGCAGTGCAAGGACTTCAGCCAATAAACTGGGTTAATAAAGAATGGAAAACAGCGGATGAACTCACAAAATCGGCAGTTGATGGCTGGATGAATTCTGAAGGCCATAGAAGAAATATCTTAACGCCTACGCTTAATTTTGGAGGAGTTGGAATCGTAGAAATTAACAATCATATCATTCTTGTTCATAAATTTGTGGGAAGATAAACTGATAAATTTCTATCTACATAGGTTAAAAAATCTTTTATTTAAAAAGGTTATTAATACCGTTAGTTTCAAGTTTTTGTGCCGACGGCAGGAATCGGACCTGCGACCCAACGCTTATGAAACGTTTGCTCTACCACTGAGCTACGCCGGCAAAATTTATGTTGCGGGAGCGAGAATCGAACTCGCTTCTGGAGCTTATGAGGCTCCCGAGGTAACCATTCCTCCATCCCGCGATGCTATTTATCAGAATACGATTATAAGACTACTATATCTGTCTATAAAATTCAAATCTTATTTGCTTTCAGTCTTTAAATACGGGTATAATTTCTATGTTTTCTAAAAAACATGCGCGCATGCAGCGGTAGCTCAATTGGTTAGAGCGCTGCCCTGTCACGGCAGAGGTCGCGGGTTCGAGTCCCGTCCGCTGCGCTAAAAAAAAGACTATTAGTTATTTAGACTGATAGTCTTTTTTATTCAATTGGGACGAGAACGCCAGACTGAAGGTTTTTCAGTAGAAAAACCAAAGGAGACGCGGGGTCTGAGATAATCGTAAGCGACGACGAACGATTGACTGAAGACGAGTCCCGTCCTCGAGAAAGCGGGGGTCTATAGAAAACTCTAGATTCCCGCTTTCGTGGGAATGACAATTTCCTTTAATAATTATTATTCCCTCTCATAAAATTTCCCGAGTCCAAAAAGATCAGAGTCATGCCATTTTTTACCGATAAGTTGGAACCCCACAGGTAACTTTCCCTCTCTCCCTTTCGTTGGTATAGATATAGCAGGCAGTCCCGCGAGATTTACTGGTATAGTTAAAATATCTGATAAATACATCTTTATCGGGTCATCGGTTTTTTCGTCAAGCTTAAAAGGAATCGTTGGAGAAACAGGAGACAATAAAACATCTACTTCGGCGAAGGCTTTAGTGAAATCATCTTGTATAAGTTGTCTTACTTTCTGCGCTTTAGCATAATATGCATCATAATATCCAGCAGATAAAACAAATGTCCCGAGCAAAACCCTTCTTTTAACCTCTTCTCCAAATCCCTCGCCTCTTGTTTTTGTATATATTTCAAGCAAAGAATCAGTCGTGTCTCTCGTGCGAGAATAGCGAATCCCATCAAATTTCGCAAGATTTGTAGATACTTCAGCAAACATAATTATGTAATAAACAGAAAGAGCATATTTACTATGTGGTAAGCTAACCTCTTTTATTTTCATACCAGACGAACGAAAAAAATTAATAGTTTCTTCCATTGCTTCCGCTGTTTCTTTATCCATTCCTTCTTTAGCGAAAAGTTCTTTTGGTATTCCTATTGTTATAGAGCCAGGATTTTCTACAGCGATTCGGCTTTCCGCCGCGTCTTTTGAAGTCGCGTCCATTTTATCTTCTCCTTTAATCACTGTATATATTGCTTCTGCATCCGCGACAGTTTTTCCAAAAGGACCAATTTGATCAAGGCTTGAAGCCATAGCCATTACTCCAAAACGCGATACCCTGCCATATGTTGGTTTCATTCCTACAACTCCACAAAATCCAGCTGGAAGTCTTATAGATCCCCCTGTATCAGAGCCAAGCGCTCCAAGAGCCATTCCCGCGGCAACTGCCGCCGCTGAGCCTCCAGACGATCCGCCCGGCACTCTCTCTGTATCTATCGGATTTTTAACCGAACCAAAAGCTGAATTTTCATTTGACGAGCCCATAGCAAACTCATCTAAATTTGTTTTACCTATTATTACAGCTCCAGCATTTTTAAGTTTTTTAATAACTGTCGCGTCATAAGACGCAGTATAATCTTTCAATAATTTTGACCCTGCAGTACATATCCCTCCTTCAATAAGAATATTGTCTTTAATCGCTAAAGGAACACCGCAAAGCGAACCTGCTTCGCCCCCATCTTTTATTTCTTTATCAATTTTTTTAGCCGTTGCAATAGCTTTTTCTCTATCTATTGAAATATAGGCGTTAATTTCTGGATTTTTTGCCTCTGCTTCTGCAAGATATTCTGTCGTAAGCTCATGAGCAGTAAAATGCCCCGCAATTATTCCGTCACGTGCCGATTTTATATTTAAAGTTTTTTTATCCATTTCGTTTTATATCGCGCATTACTCCAGGCACTTTTAAGCATCCATTAACCGACTCTGGAAAAGATTCTATCCCTTTTTGAATTAGCTCTTCAGAAACATTATCTATGCTAGCGATATTTACCATATTAGTCGCTCCCGCCATTGGTGATATTCCATCGGTGTCAACTTGCGTTAATTCTTCAAAGTAGCTAAAAATCGCCTCAGCGTCTTTAAGAAGCCTGCTTTCTTCTCCTTGCAAATTGATTCTCGCAAGCTCTGCAATATATTGAATATCTTCTTTTTTTATTATTGTCGCCATTAAATGAATAATACTCGGGCGATATTACTCGTGCAAGCTATAATGATTTTCTTCACAAAAATAACAAAAAGAAGTGCTAATTATAAATTATTTTAATCTTTAATCTTTGGTCTTTGGTCTTTGGTCTTTGGTCTTTGCATTTTGCTTTTTCTTATTGTCATTCCCGCGTTCTTTTCTGTCATTCCCGCGAAAGCGGGAATCCAGAGCTCGCTTCCATAGGAAACTCAAAGTCTGTTATCAGCTACTCATCGCTCAACAGCTCCTTAAATTCATACTCAGATAATAGCGGTATCCCTAGCTTAATAGCTTTATTATATTTTGACCCAGGATTCTCTCCAGCAACAACATAGTGAGTTTTACGACTCACTAATTCAGATATCTCTCCTCCTTTTTTTCTAATAGCATCTTCTGCTTCGCTCCTTGTTAAAGACGATAGCGTTCCGGTTAAAACAAAAAGTTTGCCGACTAATTTACCGCGAGAGTCTACTCCCTTATTGTCTACCGATACGCGAGTCCTAATCCCCGCCTCCGTAAGTTTGTAAGTTAACTCTTTATTTTTTTCTTGCCCAAGCCATTTTTTTATCGCTTCAGCAACTTTTGGTCCAATATCCGGCATTGCCTGCAACTCTTCCGTAGTTAGTGACTTAAAAAAACTAAAAATATCTGACGGAGTGATAATATCTATCGTCTTAAGCGCTTTCGCGAGCGTGCGTGCGGTCTCCTCACCTACGTGTTTAATGCCAAAAGAATATATTAATTTTTCTGCTGGTAATTCTTTTTTAGCAGTAATTTCTGCAATTATATTCTCCGCTGACTTTGTCCCAAATCTCGGCAAGGAATCTATATCTCCCTGTTCAAGTTCAAAAATATCGGCGGCGTCCGATATAAGTCCCTCGTCCATAAATCTTTCAATAATTTTCGGTCCCAGTCCTTCTATATTAAACCCTCCTCTAGACACAAAGTGTCGGAGCGCTTCTTTGTGTTTTGCTCCACAATCAGGATTAGAACATTTATAAAATGCACCCTCGCGCGTAACCACACCTCCGTCTACCGGGCATTTTTCCGGGATTTTAATATCTTTTTCTTTTCCTGTTCTCATTGACGAAAGAACCTGAACAACTTGCGGAATAACATCTCCTGCGCGACTTATAATCACCGTGTCGCCAATTTTTAATCCTAATTTTTTTATCTGGTCCATATTATGAAGAGTCGCGTGCGCTATAGTTACTCCACCAACTACGACTGGCTCCATTACCGCTACAGGCGTTAATATCCCCGTTCTTCCCACCTGAAACCTAATTTCTTTTACAATCGTTGTTGCCTCTTTAGGTGAAAGCTTGTAAGCAACCGCTCCTCGAGGAGCTTTACCTACCACGCCCGCGCGCCTAAATATCTCGTTGTCATCTAGCAAAACCACTATCCCGTCTATTTCATAATCTATTTTGGCGCGATTTTTTTCTTGATTCCAATAATCGCGAAAATCAAAAACTTCTTTTAACGAATAAGCTAATTTATTATGCTTGTTTGTTTTGAAGCCCCATGCTTCAAGCGCTTGATGCTCTTCGTGATGATTGCTGAATTTAACTCCAGAAGCAATGCCGTATTCAAACGAATCAAGCTTGCGACTTGCGGTTATTGCTGAGTCAAGTTGTCGCAAAGAGCCAGCAGCGATATTTCGTGGATTTGCAAAAATCTTGTTTCCTCCTTTTTCTTGTTCTTTGTTTATCCTTTTAAATTCTTTTTTAGTAATAAATATCTCTCCTCTTACCATTAATTTTTCGGGTAATGGATATTTATCTGTGCCTGTAATCTTAAGCGGTATTGCTTCTACGGTTTTAACATTTTGCGTTATATCTTCTCCAACTTTACCATCTCCTCTTGTAGACGCCTCTACAAGAGCTCCTTTTTCGTACACTAACTCTATCGCAAGCCCATCTATTTTAAGTTCGCAATAAAATATGGATTTTATTTTTTGTCCCAAATAATTTTCAACTCGCGTAAGCCAGTCTGTCATATCTTTTTCTGAAAAAGCGTCGTTAAACGAAAGCATCGGCGTTTCATGCAATACTTTCTTAAACTCTTTAAGAGGCTTTCCTCCCACTCTTTGAGTTGGCGAATCAGGCGTTATGAGTTCTGGATACTTATTTTCAAGGTCAAAAAGCTCTTTTTTTAGCGAATCTAAAGCCGCATCTGAAATAAGCGATTTATCATCTATGTGATATGCTCGCCTATATTTATTAATTTCTTGTTTTAGTTTTTCAACGCGTCTCCGCGCTTCTTCCTTAGTCATAATATATAAGCATTATACTAAAACTACCGGTTTTTTATAACCTATCATAAATAGACTATAATTTAGTCAAATGACTATCAGCGTATCCATAAACAAAGAAGCAGATATCGGCAAATTTTTAGATTTTATGAATAGCCCCAAGTATCCTGGCAAAAGAGCAGTTATTCTAAAAGCTTACCCTGAAATAGCAAGCGTCATTAACAATGGTGCCGATGAAAAAACAGCGATTAAAAATATTATCAGTAATCTATATTCGGAAAAAGAAGAACAAGTTAAAAATATATTAAGCGATTTAAAAAACGAGCTTGCAAATACAGATATGATAATTAATTCTCTCGCAAACATTATGAATCACGATATTTCAGCAAATAATTACGAAGCGATATTAACTCTTCTTCCCTTTAGTCCGTTTAAAAATAACATTTTTTATTTTTCTATTTATTCGCTTATTTTTAGGAATAAAGATGGTGGTCCGCGCAAGAATACGTCAATTGTCTTTACGGCAATTCACGAAATTTCTCACTTTATTTTCTTTGACCAACTAAAAGAATGGGAAGAACAATCAAAGAAAAAAATATCTCATCCTACTGAACATTATTTTAAAGAAGCTCTAACAGCGGCTATTATGAATAAAGAAATATTCAAGAATTTTTTTGATTATCCAAAATTAGTCAATAGCGAAAATTATCGCGGTAATCCAGAGCTCCACGCTTTATCTATTTCTAAAGAAAATAATGAAACAGAAAATATCGTTGCTTTTTTTGAACGCGAGATGTTTCAAAACAAAAATAACTACAAAACCAATCTTTTTAGACTATTAGATATTTTTTATCAAAATCAAGAAAAATTCGCCCAAAAATGGGAATTACGGAATAACTGGCTTTTATCTCCAGATGAAAATAGAGATATCATAATGGCAAAATATTGCGAACCAATATTATTTAAATTCTAAGCTTTCTCATAAAAATAAGCCTCCTTTTTATCATTTACGCAAAAACAAAAATATATTTTTACTACAAACTTAAGTATAAACAAAAAAATCCGCCACTTTGGTGGCGGATGAGTATGCTTACTTAATGGGCAGCAACTGCTGTATTGCTGTCCACAGGTAAGCCCTCGGGTCTTCAATAGTCCGATCTGTCTGGAAATTGAGGTCATGTGGGGCAACCCTAATCACGAAAACAGTCTCGCGATCATAGAATCCCACGCCGATAGGTATATTGCCCGTTATCCTCGCAAACACTTCTCCTTTGCGAGGAGAGCGGTTTAGAATCTCAGCTCCCGATATATTGAATACTATCCCTAGCTCCCCCATGGCGTCTGGTCGCTGTTCGCGGACAGTCCATTGTAGACTTAAAACATCTTCCCCGCTTGGGAAAGTAGTACTACCTTCGCTGAAATATCCGTCTAGAGGAGCTCGTAGCTCAGTCCCGATGGGGAGCGAAGAAAATCCGACAGCTCCCCTTATTGGGCGACCATCTACAAGGTTCAGGCGAAAGGCGTTCTTCCAAACTTCATCGGGGACGATGAAGTTTGGCGGTATCGCTGGCACGGGTGGAGCGGGTGGTGTAACAGGTATGACCGGAGTCACGGGTGCAACAGGAGGAACAACAGGCAGAGCAGGAGGTGTGACTGGAGTTACGGGCGGAGTCACGGGTAAAACAGGGGTCGGTGTTTCCGCGACAGGAGGATCTATCGCAGAGTTATAAAGCAACCACCCAGCGGTCAGCAGGACCGCCACTGCTACAAAAGCAATCAACCACTTCATCACAATCACTCCTTCTTATTTAATTTTTAAAGATATACCCTCTTCAGGTATGGCTCACTTATATCACACACCCACCGAAAAGTCAAAGAATTGTATTGCTTTAAGATTTTAGAGTTTTAAGTTTTTAAACTTTTAATCCTTTAATCTTTCCTCTCCCCTTCTGTCATCCCCGTCTACGAACGGGGATCCAGTTAGTCTATTGAAGTTGAACTTCCATAGATTGTGCATTCATAGATTGAATTAAGCTTTTAAGCTTTTTTATTTTTAATCCTTTCATGGAAGCGGACTCTGGATTCCCGCTTCCGCGGGAATGACGGAGAAAGTGCGGGAATGACAGAAAAGATGTGGGAATGACAAAAAAAGAAAAAACGCCAATCTAAGGACATCGTCCCTCTTTGCGGGATCTCGCGTAGCGAGACAAGTCCTTAGATTAGGAGGGTGATATCCTCTTTATTCCTAATAACATATTTGCAAACACAAGTGCCTGTGGATAAAAAAATCCGCCACTAAAGTGGCGGATATGACTCTGCATACTGATTTCTTGATTCCCTGCTCATAAATTGTAAAATGAAGTTAATTTTATTGGACTTACTCCATTTTACCCTATTCAATTTTAGTCAGATTTTAGATGATTTAATAAGCCCCTCCATATGTAGTAAAATAGAATCGATGGTAAAAAGACCTCAGCTAAAATTCTTAAAAGACCAGGTTGTGTATGTCTTGGATGGTAGTAAAACTCTTGAACCAAGGCCCAGAAGCCATCAGTGGATAGAACGATTGTCTGATGCAGAAGAGTTAGATTTAACGTATGGTCCTAGATTTGCTCCGCCTAAAGTCTTTGCCAGAGCAAAAATTGAAAAAATAGAAGTGAGACCTTTCGAGACTACTACAAAAGAAGACCTGGAGCAAATATCAAGAGGGTGGGAAGATAAGACTCCTGAAGAATTCGCTCAAGTCCATAATGAATGGTACGCAAAGGAGTTGGCTAAAGGCTATCCAGTTGTTTGGGTATTTTTTAAAGTTTTGGAAACGTTTGAGTAGTGTTTAGATGGCTTCGACAAGTTGATCTAGTTCCTCTAGATATTCGACCAACATATCGTAAATAGGCCTTGGTCGTGAATGGCCGAAAGCTTCTCCACTTAAATATTTGTCTCCATAGAAGTAAATTTTATTCAGTAGCATTATCATTCTTATCTTAGGTAGGAGTTTTGCCAAATCACTTTGTCCAATTGCTTCCGCCATCTGATTTGTGGTTTGCTCGACATCCAGGGTAATACCTAAACCTCTGGCTGTTTCAAAAAACTGATTGATATCAAATAATCCACTTCCTCTTCTTGTGTTTACCCAATCAACTACTCTTAGAGAGTTGTCTTGGTCGACAAACAGATTTTGTGGTTCCAGATCGCCATGCTCTAGGGTAGCTGGAAGAGTGTTGTTTAACCTAACTATATCTGTGAAGTAGTCTTCCATACCTATGGCCCTTTGGGTGAAGATAGTTAGCTTTTCGTCCTCAAACCTTCTCATTACTCTGAATGGTTTTTCAACTAAGTATTTAATTTGAACGCGTTCGCCTTCTGTAAATGGCTCAGTTAGCCCAGAGTGCTCACTGAAGAAATTATGCTTGCGAACAATCCAGTTTTGAAGTGCCACAATATGCTCAGAAGAGAATCGAGCAAAAACCTCAGGGCTTAAATACTCTAGAATTATAAACCCATCTCCTGCCGCTAGTAACGCAGGAGCTCCAAGAAAAGGGTGGTGTTGTAAAATATCTTCATAAACTCTTCTTTCTTTTTGATGCCAATCCTCCAAGTATTCTTTTGCAATAAATGTCCCGAGCGATTCTCCTGTACTAGAGACCGTATTCACGAAGAAAACGTTATCAGTAAAACCTGATTTAATGTGGCTGAACGAAAAAGACACTCCTTCAGAACTGCCAGCAGGGCTGATTTGTTGGGCCAAGCAATGCTCTATATCTGGCTGATGATTTACTTTGCCCCATTCAACACTCATACGTTCAATGAATATTTTTCGGTGATACGATCAAGAATACCTCTTCCGGTCTCTTTTTCTATTTGCGCCATCTTTTTATATTTGTTTCTTAAGCTGGGATACCATGTTTGGTTTTTCATAAAGTCCTTGTATCCATGCATTTTGTAGACCATTTCTAAATTTGAGACTAATTTTGAGTAAGTCGCAGTGCTACATAAGCTATCTTTTCCGTAAGCTCGTGTATAAGCTACTAAAATTTCTGGAATAAAAAGCAATCCTTCAGGAAAATGCTCGATAAATCTCAAAAGAAACTCGTAGTCTTCATATAGTGTTAGGGTTTCATCCCAAAATTTTACTTTCTTAATAGAATCTCTTGTATGAATCATTCCATTTGTGTCACATTGAATTTTTAAGTTGATTACGTTCTCGTTTGAGAAAGTTGGATTTGCAAAGAGTTCTCCTTCATAGAATACTTTCAATGTCTTATTCTTATCATCTAGCAACTTGATTGTGTATTTTTTGTTAGGCATAAAAAGCACTTTCTCTGGGTGTTGCTTTATAGCTTTGTCCATTTGAGGCAGCCAAGTGGGGTATAGAAAATCATCACTGTCCAAATATGATAGGTATTTACCTCGTGATTCTTTAATGCCTCTGTTTCGCGCACTGGCTACTCCAGTATCGTTGGTATTTAGTATAAATCTGATTCTTTTATCGTTGAACTCGTTTACTAGTTTTTCTGTATCATCGGTTGATCCACCATCAACAATAATGATTTCCAGATTGTCATAACCTTGCTTCAGGATACTAGTTATTGCTCGCCAGATTACATAAGCGCGATTTTTGGTAGGGATTATTATGGAGTACTTTGGTGCCATTTGAGTTGACTTTTATACAATAGTTGTATTATATTTCTTGTATTGCCATCATGCAAGATGATAAATATAAAATCTCACAAAGTTAATTTACCTAGTAAGGTAATTGAAAAATGTTGGGAAGTATATTCGCAAAAATACAAAAATATAGAATCAAGTCTTAATGCTTCGCCAGGTTTTCTAAATAAAGAACTTGAAGGAAAAATTCACAGTATGGGTGGTTTTCAGATACGAGTCTCAAGTTTCAAGGGGTTGCCAAAAGATAGTTTGACTTCATACTTCAGTTTAGATAATACGAACAGTTTAGTTATTAAGCTTAATACAAAGTGGGTCTTTAGGGGAGCAGATTACTATGTTGGCATGCAAAAAATATCAAATTTGCAAAAAGTCGAACTCATTTTTTCTCGTCTGTCTGAGATGCTTGAAGTGCTAGGTGAAATTAAATCTAGCTCTAACGTGGTTTTATACCTTTCACTACTTGATCACATTCGAAACTATGTGCTCTTGTTGCTATATGCTATTCATCAATGCGCTCGTGAGCGAGGAGTTAGTAAAGATGCTCAAAAGCACTATTTAGTATTATTAGAGCTCATCGAGCAAATAGAAAGCAGCTATTTAGGAGGTTTAATTACTGCGAAAGTTAGTACGAATAGGGATTACCCAGATTCTATGAATTCACTATTATTTTTTAGAAATTATCTACGCGAAACAGTTTCAGCATTCGGTAAAAGCAACAGACTATCACAGGATATTTTTAGACGGATAAGAGAGGCTGATAATCCAATTAAGATTCTTGACTTTGCTCGCAATGTAAGTGGCGCTTACTTGTCAAGAGATTGTGTACTAATAGGAGTAGAGTATGGCGGAATTGAACTCCCGTTTGCAGTGAATACATATAGACAACTTGAGGGCAAGAGTAAACTCGATGTTTTAACTATCAACTTGAGCAGTTACTCTATAGCAAGTAAAAGATACGTAGATGAGATTGGAGACGCACTATCTCCCTTTTACACTACAAAAATTTTAGAAAAATATAATACAGCACTTATTCTTGAAGATTCTATTACCACCGGAAGAACTGTTGAGTACTTGTGCAATCTGCTCCCTGAAAACATAAGGTGCATTTATTTCAGATGCATATCATTTACGAATACAAATAGATATCATCATTTAACTCGCTTTGAACACGGAGGGGTTAATCCGTTTATTTTTGATAGATCAACTGCCTTATATCCATCCACTTATACTAAAACTTACACCAAAAAAAGATATACAAATAAAAGTGGGGTTTTTGATAAAGAGAAGAATAGGATTATAAAAATGCAAAAGGATTATTATCCAGAGTTAATAAATTAACATGAAGAACAATATTGTTTTTGATTTCGATGGCACGCTGGCAAGAACAACTCCTTACCATAGGCTTGGCTGGGAGTTAGCGATACAAGAGTTGAATATCAATAAAGACTTAGACCATGTCCTTTCATACGTGCCTAACTTAACGGAGCGTTTCGACAGTTATAACAGAATAAAGACTGGATTTTTGGGTGATATGGAGATTAAATCAAAAGTGTCTGCATACTTTGGTGAAGACCGAGATGCACTTTTGGCAAAAAAACTAGTAGATTTAAAGGAGAGTTTAACCATTAATGCTATCTTTCAGGAAAACGTTGCCCAAACTTTGAATAACTTAGGTGTTAACCTGTTAAGTAGTCTTAATGCTCTTAAATCAATTGGAATGTCAATTGGGATTATCTCCTCTACTAGAGAGCCAATAATCTGCAGTTTCTTACATAAATGCGGTATATTGGAAACCTTTGATTTCATAATTGGCGAAGAGTCATTAACGAGCGATAATGGGACTCTGTTTGATAAGCCCAACCCTTATGTCAAAAAAGTTCTCGATAAGATGGACCAAAAAATGAGCCACTACATTGGTGATAACGAAATTATTGACAAAGAATTTGCGGAAGCATGCGAAGCTGAGTTTATCTACGCCGACTATAAGACTAACTTTTTGGATATTCTCAATAAATTAAGCTAACAATGAAACTACTGAAGTTCTGTAACATCAAAAATGTTTTTGAAACTCGCACTGCCGCCTCATTAGGCATCCCGTTCTTGGGGTATCACTTGATCTCCAAAAATGATTTCAATAGATATGATATAATTAAACGTTGTATTAAGGAACTAAGAAGCTATTATCCAACTACTTGGGCGATATTGGTAACGAAAGAGGAAGATGTTAATAAAATCGTCTCTGTAATCAACGATATAGAATTTGATGGCGTCCAGCTTCACTATAGCGACTCTAACACTCAAGCTGCAGCTCTAAAAAGTCGATTTGGATCCGAGTTCAAGATCATACAGGTAGTTTCTCAAGCTAATAGCCACTTCAAGCCCACTCAGGCTGATTATGTACTTATAGATAAATCTTATGTAGGAGGCACTGGTAAGCAGGTTCCGATAGAGCAAATTAGTAGAATAATAAGCAATATTGGAGATGTAAAAACTCTGCTAGCAGGTGGTATTTCTCCCTCCAACATATATCAATATTTGGAAATTCCAGTTGATGGGTTTGATGTCCAAAGCGCAATTAAAAGTGATAATAGTACTGATTTTGAGAATTCTGATTTTTCGAAGATGTATTCGTTAGCGAGGTTATTGGGATACAATTTGTCTTTGCAGTCAGGACAAGTTGGCTTTGCAACTCAAGATATAAATCAGCAGAATCAGGAGTTGCTTGGTGAGGCTGTGAAAAGCAATGTGGATTTCTTTCATATTGATATTTCAGATGGTTTCGTAGGGAAAGAAACTGACCTTTCAACTACCAAAAAGCTCATAACAGAAATTTGTGCGTTAAATTCACATCTTAGGATACAAGTTCATCTTTTTGTTTCTTCTCAAGAGAAATTCGAACACATCTTCAGAGAAGTTGGCCTAGCCATGTGTCTGTTGTGTGAGATATTCGTTCATGTAAACAGGGATAACTATTCAAATTTTAGTTCTGAATTTATTGAGAAAGATAACATTTATTTTGGTCTTGATATAAAAGATGTAATAGATGAGTTGTTCCCGTGGGAGCAATTTATTAAAGAACAGTTACTTGTATGTTTGCAATCAAGAGAGCATGGAGATAGGATAATTAACTTAAACAGAGGATTAAAATTGATTCGCTATTCTAGTAAAACGCAACCGGTGATTACTCTTGATCGTAGTGTGGACGATGAGGTGATCTTGAATATGGGTGAAGTAAATCTAACTAATGTTGTTTGCGGATCTTATTTGAGGGAAAATATAACTGAGCGCTACCAAATTATAAAAAAATACTTAAATGACAAAAACAAATAAGAATATAAGAACAGCAGTTATTGATGTAGGCACACTTAAGAGCAAGTTTGAAGTGCGTGAATTTGATCAAAACTACGTTTCAAAAGTTTTATGTAGAGAAAAGGAGCTAACAGTGTTAGGTAGGGATTTGGATAAAACTAATGGTCTAATAATCCGAAAGTCTATAGATACTACAATTTCTGCTCTCAATAAATTTATACAACAAATGGACCACCTGAACGTTAATAGCTACAAGGCAGTAACAACTGAGACAATTAGAAAAGCAAAAAACGCAAAAGAAGTACTCGAGGAAATAGAAGATAAAACAGGAGTTGCCCTTGAGGTGTTAAGCCACGACGATGAGGCACGGATATATTTCAATTCAGTTTCAAAGGATTTCCCAGGAAAAACCATTGCCGTGTCAGACATTGGAGGGGGAAGTGTGCAGGTAGTGATTGGTAAAGATAATAAGATATATGAAACTCATCTTTTTAAGACAGGCACTTACTTTATGCAGGAAACTTTATCGAAAACTCATCACCCTACAAAAAAAGAACTATCAAATGCCAAAACATATGTAAAAAAAGAAATGAGCTCTTTGTCTAAAACCAAATACAAACCTGAATTATTAGTTTATGGAACTACTAATATCATTGATTTCTTAAAGGCTATGAATGTAAAACTGACAAATCACAAGTCAATTGCTGATCATCCTTTCCAAACACAGTTGAAGAATTTGTATCCAGTTTATGAAAGAATAGTCGCTTTGCCATACGAGGAGAGAATGCCGATGTTTCCTGCCGAACCATATTACATGTGGTCTGCGGAAAACGCCCTTCTTAATGTTTTCCAAATTAGTGAATTTATAAATACAGATATTATCGTTCCCAGCAACAACAATATTTCTTCAGGGATTTTATATGAAATAGCTAAATCAACCAGAAATGAATAACAAAGTAATAGTAATCACAGGGGTAAGCTCAGGAATTGGCAAAGCCTTCGTGCTAAGTGCAGCAAAGCGTGACGATATTATGGTGGTAGGGATAGGAAGAAAAGACATTCCAAACTTTAAGTCTAAAAATTACGCTTTTATAAAGACTGATCTATCTAATAGTTTAACAATTAAGCGTTCTTTCAATAAACTAAATAAGAGCTTGGGACGAGTGGATGTATTAATTAACAACGCAGGGTTTGCTTATAGAAGCACGATTGAGGATCTTTCGCCAAACGAGATAACAGAACAATTTCAAGTTAACCTGGTTGGACCGATATACTTAACCAGTTTAATAGTAGGTCTGATGAGAAAACAAAAAAGAGGGCACATTATAAATGTTAGCTCTGTCGGGTCAATTGTGAGCACTCCTACTCTTGGCTATTATGCTGCTACAAAAGCAGGCTTTGATAAACTAAGTGAAGTTCTGAAGCAAGAAGTAGAAAAATACAATATAAAAGTAAGCAATCTATACCCAGGTGCAGTCAAAAGCGACTTCGGTAAAAACATTAGATCTCCGCTCAATTATTCAAAAACTGATTACAAACCTTTATACGAGGAATGGAAGAATCGATTCGCTAGTTTCTTCAAGGTTAGAAATTCTCCTGAAGAAGTCTCAAATGAATTATGGAATTTGATAGAAAAACCACAAAGGGTCAAATATGTTCATGTTCGCGACCTCATTATGTGTTTGGCCAAAAGATTATTGCCCTATCAAATTTTTCAATTCCTTTTTTTAGGATATTTTTATAAACATGAAAGCTAAAAGATTTGGTTTTTTCTTTTCAATTAAATATATAGACCAGAATATTGAGACTTATCGGCTCATCTTGGATGTTATGAATCGGCTTGAAGTTAAAATGTATAGATCCGATTTAATCACTAACTACCCCGATTCTATAAAGACAATAAAAGGCGACGGAAGCGCTCTTGTTGATAGCACCCAGAGGCAACTTCGTTCAGTAGACTTTGCCATTGCGTATTTTAGCGACAAATCAAGGGTGGTGTTTTTCCAAACAATATTGGCGCTTGAAAATAAAACCCCTGTTCTTTGTTTGGTTCACGAAGACAAGTATAAAAACTTTCCTGAAACTCTACTTTCTTATGGAGAAGACTTCATACAGGTCAGAAAATATAAAAATAATAATCAGCTTGAAGAAATATTATCTGAGTATGTGGAAGATCTTGATCCTCCTAAGCGTAGGTTCAATGTGGTCCTGAAGACTAAAGCCTTAAAACAGATGGAGCAATTATCCAGGGAACTCGACCTAACAAAAGCAGAATTATTACGGCGTCTAGTTGATAAAGAGTACAGAAGAATGTTTGAATAAGCATGACGAATCTTGAAAGAGTTGAGAATATTTATGTATTGGGTTCCACAATAAGAGATGAGATAACTCGGGTAAAAACAAGATTCTCAGATCACCTGACTTCTGACCAACGACAAGGAGTTAACTTCACTACAGCTATTGACTTTGAATACAGTTGTTTAGGAGGCACTGGTATAAATATTGCACGTAACTTGCGTCAGTTTTGTGACAAAGATATCTATCTTTTTTCAGTCGTAGGCGTAGACAATGAAGATGTATTAAATACTCTTGCGAGCCACAGAATTAATCCTCACTACTTGCAAACCAGAAGTGGTCATAGCACTTCAAAAGCAATGTCTGAAAAGAATTCCTTCGTCTCTCAAATCATGGCAGAAAGAGATATTCTCTCTACCGTCATTGCACAACCACGGTATTCTTTGCCTGTCGCTCTGTCCGTAATGACAATAGTGTGGGTTGTCGGGATAGGAATCATGTCTGTGAAAGTGTCGCACTGGCGGACATCATATCGTCCTTTTGACACCTCTTTCACCCCCTTTCTTATTTTTCTCGCGTTGTAGGAACTTCTTCTAATTCAGTATTCGAATCACTCCTTTTAATTTTCAATCTTATTCAATTTTTAAAGAATACCTCTTCAGGTATGGCTCACTTATATCACACACCCACCGAAAAGTCAAAGAATTGTATTGTTTCAAGATTTTAGAGTTTTAAGTTTTTAAGCCTTTAAGCCCTTAATCTTTCCTCTCCCCTTCTGTCATCCCCGCCAATGAGCGGGGATCCAGAGTTTATAGGAGACCATAGATTCCCGCTTTCGCGGGAATGACAAGGAAGATGCGGGAATGACAGAAAATAATCTAACAACTTATCTCACTATACGAAATAAGTTGTTTTTTAATAATATTATATTGCACTCTATTACGAAGTTTGATTATCTTATTTCTTAATAATTTTTACAATCATTCCTTTAGGAATAAGAAAAAAGGTTATTTTTTTATTTGGCATGGATAAAACATATTGCTTTTGATTGGCATCATAATCAAACGTAGTGGGATTTTGCACAATAAAAAAATCTGTTCCCTCTTTAAATAATGCTCCTTCTGTGATTCTTTTTTTAAGCTGGAATCTTTTCTTAGGCGGTCGTGTGTAAATAACAGCATCGTCCCAATATATTTTTATCAACTTGTTTATGCTGTCATTCATTGAGATTGCCTATTTTTTTAAATTTTATAATCGCTTGTTGAGGAATTAAAAAGCCATCAACTGGCCAAAGTTGGCCTGTTTCTGAATTATAGTTAACATTAGTTGCAATATTGATAAATTTTTTATTTGAAGAAATAATAAAGCCGGTTGTTAGTTGGGGTAGCGGGAGTTTATGCGGAAAATTTTTATTAAATGTATAAAATGCTTCTCACCATAAAATAGCACAAACTGGATTATTAGGCTTTTTACTTTTCATTATTAATAATTATAGAGAATATAAGAGAAAACAAAAAGGGCGATATATCGCCCCTTTTTTATCGAGTCTCAATCTAGTTATTTTCTTAGCATGAAAACGATTGGATCCAACAACAACTTCATGAGATGTCTCAAGCTGTCGTGTTCTTTGATTAAACTTGATATGTTTTACAGATATTTTATAATAATTTTATTAATTAAAAGACATCTCTTTAGTTTAAAAAATAAATAGAATGAATTTTTACGAAATTATCATTGGGTTAATTGTCTTGCTAGTTGCCTTGCCCGTTTTTTTTCTTGGTGCGCCCTTTCTACCTTCATACAGAAAAGCGAATGAAATTAATTTCCAGAATTTATTTGAATTATTAAGGAAGCTTGGTGTGAAGAAGTTTATAGACTTAGGTTCTGGCGATGGACGAGTTGTGAAGGAATTTGCGAAAGCAGGATTCGAAAGTTACGGGATAGAAATAAATCCGCTATTGGTCTGGTGGAGTGTGTTAAAAATCAAGAGACACAGTTTAAACGCCAAAATAAAGTGGGGCAACTTCTGGCAAACCGATTTATCCAGCTTTGATGCAATCTTTTTTTTTCAATGTGAATCCACCAATAAAATATTGGTTAGAAAATTTAAAAAAGAGTTAAAAAGCGGAGCTATAATAATCAGCGCTCATTTCCCTCTTGAAGGACTTGAATATATAAAAAAAGAAGGTTTTTTTCTTATTTATAGAATATAAAAAACAGGGGCGTCAGTTTACGCCCCTGTTGTGTCGTTATTTGCTATAGTATTTAATAACATTCTGTCTGTTATTCTCTGCATCCTTTAAGCCATTTTTCAAACGATAATCAAGCTCCCAAAGAGCCGATTTATTACTATCGTATTTTAATTTAGTCTTCGTTTTTTCGTAAATATCCCACTGATATTCGGCATGCTCTTTACTTATAACGATATCTCTTGATTCTAACTCTACAGCAAAAGCAATTTCTGGAATCATAATAACATCATTCCAAAGCAGCCCTTTAATGTTTACAGCTGGGATAGTGGTTGTGGAAGATAACCTAATAAAATTTGAATCTGGATTAATGGAAGCTTCCTCAAAAGATTCACGCTTTGCAGCTTCAAGCGGGGTTTCTAAGTTCTCGCCTCCACCAGCAATAGCCTGCCAAATATTCAAATCAGCCCGCCTTAAAAGACAGTAATAATATTCGCCTTGATCTTTTATAAATGGAAAAATCAATACTTGAAAAGGGGCTCGCATAATTTTGATATTTTTTTAAGAAGCGTGTAGACCATGTGTTTTTTTACATATTGGTAATTATAAAATATATTTGTTTTTATTTATAGGGCAATAAGGGTCTATGGCATTTATATCATTATATGCCCACAAAGCTCTTGCCCTACACCCTCCTCTACAATTCTTATAATTCAAGCAATTATTGCAGTGATCATTTCCGCACAATCTAACCATTTCTTTTGATCTTTCCCATAAAACAGAAATCTTTTCTTCTCTAATGTTGCCAACTTTATATCCTTCCCCCAAAAAAATACAAGGATACAAATCTCCTGTCTGCGTAATCCAACAGGCCTCCTTTCCACAATGACAACCAAACTCTCCCTTCTTTATATCGCATAGGCTGGGATTGTTGTCTGGCAAAATAACTTTTATTTTTGTTTTTACACTATGACAGTCTTTCAAAAACTCCCGATATTGTTCTTGTGTTATTAAAAGATCTAAGCATTCTTTAGCTCTACCCATCGGAAGCATCGGAGTTAATCTGATATTATCTACTTTTAAAGATTCAGCTAGTTGAATCAATTTCTTGCATTCATTTATATTTTTAGTATTTACTGTCACTCTTATTGCAACCTTTGCTGTTATTATGTATTTTTTTAAAAGCTTGACGCTCTCAATCGCTTTTAAGAAGTTTCCTGTGCCTCGCATAAAATCGTGGTTTTTTTCTAGACCATCAATGCTTACGGTTATTAAATCAAGATTCAAGGAGTTAAGTTTTTCTGCTTTTTCTTTAGTTAAAAGCAAGGCATTCGTAACTATTGATGCCGGGATTTTCTGTTTTTGGGCATAAGCTAATATCTTAAATATGTCCTCCCTTATCAATGGCTCTCCGCCACCTATCGCCAAAATAGGTTTTCCGAAATCCCTTAGCTGATCCAATAAATTAAAAAGTTCTTTTGTTGTTAATTCATTTTTATCTGAAAGTCCAGAGCTACTCAAACAGTGAGAACACCTTAAATTACACTTTCTCGTTATGTTTATTGAAATCCTTCTAGGATATTTTAAACCATTTTTCCACATATCATCTGATCGTAAATCAAGAATAACACATATTTATCATTTTATCATAATCCTCTAACTAGCAAGCTGGTTGACATCAAAAGTTAGAAACAAAAGAGCTTGAGATAGATTTCTTTAAGCGATTTGTTTTAGCCCGCTCAAGTCCGCTTTTATCGCCACCTAAAAAAAGATTCCAACCTAAGGTCATCGTCCCTCTTCGCGGGATCTCGCATAGCGAGACAAGACCTTAGATTTTCCGCGAAGCGGACTCTATATCCCCGCTTTCGCGGGAATGACATCTTTCTTCTGTCATCCCCGTCTACGAACGGGGATCCAGAGTTTATGGAAGCCATAGATTCCCGCTTCCGCGGGAATGACACACAGAGGAGGCCTGGATTCCCGCTTTCGCGGGAATGACACCTTTGTTCGTTGTCAGTCGTTAGTCGTTTGTTGTTAGTTGTCCCGCTACGCCAGATCTCGCGAAGCGAGATTAGTCGTCTGTTATCCGTCGTTAGTTGATAGTTGTCAGTCGTTTGTCGTCAGTTATTAATTATCCTCCCCACAATCCTTATAAAGCCATCATAAAATGCAGGAACTTCTCTAAGGTCAGGAGTAAATACTTCAACTTCACGAGTCATCATAGGTGAATCGCTAAAACAACGACCGGGGTCTTCAATGTCTCTATTACGACAAAAAAGCTGGTAAATAGTTGTCTGATTAGGCGAAAGATTATTTATTCTGCCGATAGCATCAAATCTATCTAATAATTCTGGCGGAGGGCGATCTGCCCAATGCTCTGCGTCTCCGCCTTGCGCTACGCTTGGCGTACACCTCATTCTTGTAGGAACGCCGGAATTAGGGCTGTCTATTCTCCACGCAAGATTAATAAATTGATTTAAGAGTATTCGTGGTCTTATGGGGTCAGTTACAAGACTATCTTCTGTTATACACGGCGCCTGAATAACTCTAATTTGTTGAGGCCTAGGAGTAATTGTAGTGGGACGAATTAGATGCGACACAACTCTTTGATTAGTCCTATACTGTATACATTCAAATTCTGCACAAGGAGGGCAATCATAAAATTCTTCACATGGATAAGTTACTTCTCTAGTGCGGCCATCAGGATCAGTAACCGTTCTTGAACAAGTAGTCATTCTGCGACACTCTGACCACCGAATACACCTTGGCCCTCGTTGTGAGCAAAATGTACTACAAGTACAACTAGCTAATGTATTAGGAAACGCATTTCTTAATTGTGCACAATTTTCATTACATAGCGCTGCTGGAATAGACGCAGTGCGATCACTCCAGGATCGAGAAGCATCTATGCATGTATATTCGTGCCTTCTGCACATCATTCCATATGTTTGAGTGATTAGTGGACAAAGAGGGCCCTCTGTGCGAAAAAGCCTGCCTTGCCCCGTTATATTAAACCCTCCCCAATTAGCAGTTGTATTTCGACAAGTAAGAGTTAAATTATCAGGAGCTCCGCCACCAATGATGCCGCCACATGTATTAATAACATTACCTTCCCAATTTATATTAGTTGATATTATTCGTGGCCTTGGACAACGATGTGGAATCGGATTATCTCCATAAGGATGAAGTGGAAGGCAATTTCTATTATTAACCACTGATATAGAAACAGATAATGGGTTAGTAGGATCAGGCACAGACGCACTTGGATAAACAAAAGGAGGATGCGAAATAGGCCTTATTGGTGGACAAGGAGGCGGAGGAGTAGTGAATGGGCAGTCTGATGGTGATGGAATCGGGCAGAAAGGGTCCACAATTATAGTCACTGATCTAGAACATCCCGATCCTCCCCCTACTGTATTACAATTCAAAGTATAAGTGGTTGTTGATATCGGATTAACTGCTCTACTACCACTAGATGCCACCTCTCCTATCCCTGCTATACTGC
>Ga0209316_100113_pt1 | contig 30415 bp, 30 predicted proteins | sample 3C3metaG_FD_184150 | JGI IMG/M metagenome (GOLD analysis project Ga0209316, IMG submission 184150) | Freshwater bacterial and archeal communities from Indian Creek, Illinois, USA - 3C3 metaG (SPAdes) (version 3) | ecosystem: Environmental > Aquatic > Freshwater > Unclassified | place: USA: Indian... | reverse complement strand
CAGCGTGAGTGCCGCGGCCACCTTGTTGCCCGAGCGCAGCACGTTGGTGGCGCCGGGGTTTTGGCTGCCGTAGGTGCGTGGGTCGCTCAAACCCATGATGCGGCTGATGAGCACCGCAAACGACAGAGAACCGATCAAATACGCCAGCACCACAACCGGCAGCCAGAGCCACTCAACAATCATCGTCATCCCTTGCTCATGCCTTGTAAATGCAGCGCTGGATCAGCGCTGGCGAGCTGATCAATAGGCCGGGTCGCGCTGCTCGAGCCGAATGGCGTCGATGGCTTGCAGCAGCTCGGGCGCCAGCACCGTGCCCCAGGCGTCTAGGCAGGCATCGAGCTGCGCCAGCGACGTGACGCCGATCAAGGTGCTGGCCACCTGCCACTTGGTGTAGCAAAAAGCCAGCGCCATTTGGGTGGGCGCCAGGCCGTGCTCGCGCGCCAAGGCGTTGTAGCGGCGCGCCGCCTGCAGCGCGCTGGCGCGGCCCCAGCGCTGCTGGCGCATGCTGGCAAAACGCGCCATGCGGCCCAGCGCCGGGTCGGCGCCCTCAAAGCCGCTGTCATCGTACTTGCCCGTGAGCAGGCCAAAGCCGAGCGGCGAATACGCGAGCAGCCCGACCCCGAGGCGGTGCAGGGTTTCGTCGAGCCCGTTTTCTGCGCCACGGTGGATCAGGCAGTAGGGGTTTTGCACGCTCGCCACGCGCGGCAAGCCGTGCTGTTCGGCCAAGCGCACGAACTCGTGCACGCCGTAGGGGGTTTCGTTGGACAGGCCGATGGCACGCACCTTGCCCTGCTGCACCAGCTGCGCCAGCGCCTGCAACTGCTCCAAGATCGAGGGGCATGGCCGATCCTTGGCCGGGTCGTAATACAGCGTGCCAAACATCGGCACGTTGCGCGCCGGCCAGTGGATTTGGTACAGGTCGATGGTGTCGGTGCCCAAGCGGCGCAGGCTGCCTTCGCAGGCGGCCACGATCTCGGGCGCCGTCAGGCCAGTGTGCTCGCCCCGAATCCAGCTCATGCCGCGCGCCGGCCCGGCCACTTTGGTGGCCAGCACCAAGCGCTGGCGCACCCCAGGGCGCGCCGCCAGCCACTGGCCGATGATGCGCTCGGTGGCGCCATAGGTTTCCGCCCGCGGCGGCACCGAATACATCTCGGCGGTATCAAAGAAGTTGACCCCACGCTCGAGCGCCCGGTCCATGATCGCAAAGGCCTCGGCCGCGCCCACTTGCTCGCCAAAGGTCATGGTGCCCAAGCCGATGGCGGGCACTTGCAGGCCGCTTTGGCCGAGGGTGACGATTTTGATGGCCGACATGCAAACTCCATTTAAGCCAGCGCTGGTGCCCCGAGCCGGAATCGAACCGGCACGCCGCTTATGCAGCAAGCGGCGGATTTTAAGCCAGAGCATGGCATCCGCACCGGGCTAACGATGGGCTTGGATGAGGCTTGCTGTAGCAGGTTTTCCGCCAGGCCAAGGTCTTCCATCATATCCCGGTGCGCGATGCAAACCGCCCCGGTTCCCTTCCGCCTGGCTCCTAGCCGGCCCCTGGAATCTGGGCCTTTCAGGAGCACCTCATGGCGAAGATCAAACTCACCAAGTCCGTCGTTGACACGGCGCAGGCGCAAACCTGCGACGTGGAACTCCGGGATACGCTCGTTCCGGGCTTCTTGTGCAAGGTTACACCAGCCGGCCGCAAGGTATTCATGGTTCAGTACCGCACGAACTCCGGCGTGCGGCGCAAGCCGGCACTCGGCCAGTTCGGCGAGCTGACTGTCGAACAGGCCCGGTCGCTGGCGCAAGACTGGCTGGCCGAAGTCCGGCGCGGCGGCGACCCCGGACTCGACAAGGCCGAAGCCCGCAAGGCTCCGACAGTCAAGGAGCTGTGCGGCCGGTTCATGGACGACCACTCCAAGCTGCACAACAAGCCGAGTACGCAGGCCGGCTACCAGTACCAGATCGACAGCTTCGTCATCCCGGCTTTCGGCAGCAAGAAGGTTCACGAGGTCACGCGCCACGACATCACCGCGCTGATGAAGCGCATGGAGAAGTCGCCCACCCAAGCCAACCGCGTGCTGTCGCTCGTCCGCAAGATGTTCAACCTGGCCGAACTGTGGGGCTACCGACCCGATGGCTCCAACCCCTGCCGCCACGTGCCCAAGTATCCCGAAAAGGGTTCGACCCGGCTCATTACCGACGAGCAGATGGTCAAGCTGTTCGCCTATCTGGACAAGGCCGAGGCCGAAGGCTTGGAACATCCCATCCACCTGCTTGCCGTCCGCCTGCAATTCGAGTTCGCGGCGCGCATGTCGGAGGTTCTTCTGTTGCAGTGGGATTGGCTCGACCTGCCCAATGGCCGGGTGGTCTGGCCGGACAGCAAGACCGGCGATATGTCCAAGCCCTTGAGCGAGGAAGCCCGCCGGCGGCTGACGAATGCCCCGCGCTACGGCGATTCGCCCTACGTTTGCCCGGCGATCCTCGACCACAGCAAGCCCCTCAGCCCCCATACCTACTACCAGGCGTGGCGGCGCATCCTCAGCAATGCCGGTGTACCGAAGGTCGGCACCCACGGCATCCGCCACCGCTCGGCGACCGACATTGCCAATTCGGGCGTGCCCCTCAAGGTCGGCATGGCGCTGACGGCGCACAAAACCGTGGCGATGTTCATGCGCTACGTCCATACCGAGGACGATCCGGTGCGGCAAGCGGCCGAATTGGTGGCGGCCCGGCGCAAGACGATCACGAGTGCGCAGCGCCCGGCAGAGGTAGAAGCATGAGAAGGACGCCGCCCACTGGGGCTGCGCGGGGCGCTGCCACAGCCGGCCCACAAGGAAATCCGAGACAGTGTCTCGGAAATGTGGGCGCTGGCTCGCCCCCTTCTCCTTGACTTTCATTCGTCTATAAACGAAAATGACCATGTACCGGATCGAGCACTACCTTACGGCCGACGGGCAGAAGGATCTCTACACCGACTGGCTGCGGCGCTTGCGTGATGCCCAAGCCAAGGTGGCGGTCATCCGTCGCGTGGCCCGTGTCGAGCAAGGCAACTTTGGCGACCACAAGTTCTGCCGCGATGGCGTGTGGGAGCTGCGCATCGACGTGGGGCCGGGCTATCGGGTGTATTACGGCCTAGCAGGCCAGCGGCTGGTGTTGCTGCTGTGCGGTGGCGACAAGCGCACGCAGGATGCGGACATTGACCGGGCGGTGGACTATTGGCAGGACTGGCAACGGAGAACCGACGAATGAGAAGCAGACCCCATGACGAGGCGATGGCCGAGCTGTACCGCAGCGATCCGGCGCTCGCACTTGAAGTCATCAACAACATCCTGGCCGAGGGCGACCAGGCCGAGTTGATGACCGTGCTGCGCCAGCTTGCGCAGACAGTCGGCGGCGTGCAGGCGGTGGCCGAACAGGCTCACCTGAACCCGACGCAGCTTTACCGCACGCTGTCGCCGAAGGGCAATCCCGCCCTGAACAGCTTGACCGCCATCCTCAAGACGATGGGCCTGCGTTTGGCGGTGCAGCCGCTGGCCTCTGCGCCCTCGGCGCACGCCGCTTGATGTTCGATGCCTATGGCGAGCACCGTTCACCCGATTCACTTTGAAGACTACAGCGGCGTTCAATTTGAGCGTCTTGCTTTTGCTTATCACGTTCGTGCTGGCTGGCGCGATCTGATCTGGCACGGCCAATCGGGGGGCGACCAGGGGCGAGATATCTTCGGGATCGAGGAGTTTGACGATCGACCTGCGCGCAAAACGATCATCCAGTGCGCCAATCGTGACACCCTGACCCTGGCGAAAGCCCGAACCGACATGGAGAAGGCTGTCGCGGCTGCTGGCGGTAAGCCAGATGCCTTCAAATTCATCTGTCGTGGTTCAGTCTCCGACGCCAGCAGAACACGGATCAGCGATGCCGCTGCTGCACTTGGCGTAGCGCATGTGACGATTTGGTCGAGCGTCGAGTTCGAGGAGAACTTGCGTCTGCGTGGCGAATATCTCTTGCACCGCTTCGTCCAGGGCGTCGAGTTCCCCGAAGGCGAAGCTGAAATCCGCAAGTTCGCTGACGACTTCCCTGATTTATCCGACGCCGATGCGCTGGGTTTGATGGCCGCTGTATTCGACCGGCCCGCTTTTCGCACACCGTTTCAGCAGGAAAGTTCGCTGCCCGCTTTCCAGCAAGCTGTTGAGGACACCATCGGAGCACTCAACACCGGCGCGTGGAGAACACGTGAAGGCACCGAAATCCGGCGCATCCCATCGATCCATCACATCAGAGATCAGCGTGTTCGCAAGGTGCTGGCCCAGGTTGTGCGTCAGGTCGATGAACTACGCCGCATTTTCGTCTCTCGCCTCCGAGAGGGCGAGATCCGGCATTGTGGATGCGGCAAAGCGGACTGCCCTACCTACATGCTCGGTTCTCGTGTGGCCGACGAACTGGATGCCGCCCGTGACCGCGTCCTCACCACCTTCCGCTCGGTGCATGCACCGTTCGATGTTGCCGTTCGATAGACGCGGAGAGGTCGGCAATGGCGGCGCAAATTGACCCGTTCAGCTCGCAGCATCTTGAAGCTGCCTGCCGTGTGCTTGCAGACACCGAGCGCGGCTTGAGTGGCACGCAGATTGGGAGGCTGCTGCAAGAGATGGAGGTTGCCGACCCGTCACCGAGCATGACGAAGTGGAAGCGGTTGTTCAACGCGCTTGCCGAGGTGCAGAACAAGCATCAGCGAGGCAACCATCTGATCATGTTCATCAACCGCGCAATGAACCCGGTGAACTACGTGCGCGATCCTGGGACATTTGCTTGGCTGCGCGATGAACTCAATGTCGTGCTGTCGTTCTCGGGCTTCTATGTGCGCGACGATGGCAGGGTGGGATATGCCGACAAGGCGACGACGTTGGATGCAGCCCGCGCACGCGCTGGCCGTCTCAAAGCGGCGCTGGAAAGCCGGGTCGTCCATGCAGAGGTCTTGAACTACTGCCGCGCCGAGCTATTGGACGAGAACTATTTTCATGCGGTCTTCGAGGCGAGCAAGGGTGTCGCCGAGCGAATTCGCATATTGTCGGGGTTAACCGGCGATGGTGGCGACTTGGTGAACAAGGCGTTCGCGGGCCAGCAGCCAATCTTGGTCTTGGGGCCACTGAGCACCGAGTCCGAAAAGAGCGAGCAGAGAGGATTTGCGAACCTGCTGATCGGGCTGTTCGGCGCCGTGCGCAATCCCTTGGCCCATGCCCCGAAGACGAATTGGCCTATGTCTGAGCAGGATGCGCTCGACATCTTGACCCTGGTGTCACTGATCCATAGAAAACTGGATGGCGTGCAGAAAGCGGCCGTGTCCTTTTCGTAGGCATCGCAATGCCGTCCTGCTCGATTGTCGTATCGTGATACGACAATTAATCGCCTCCACTGAATAGGCCGTCCCGGCGCCGGGTCCGCGGGCTGCGCCCCCCGCCTCGCACCGAGTCGCGGCGGCCATTCTGCTTTGACCCCTGCCGCCTCCGGCCCTTTCGAGCCTGCACGCTCCGCTTGCCGAAGCACAGGTGCGTGCAGTGACGGGGTGTGGGAGCCTGACAGAGGGTCCGGAGTCACCGTACACTTACAAAATGAAACAGCGGCGCACCGATCATCAATACTTGCGGCGGCTAGCAACTACTACACGGCTATTGAAAAAGCGCGCGTGATGCTGCCGCGTCGGCACGCGTGAGCGCGACCATGCCTCCCTTGAGCAGGCTGCTCAATGCCGCGGTCGTAGAACTCAGCTTCATCGCCAATTCACGAAAGATGCCGGCGCTGACGAAGTTATTCAAGGTCTTGGATCGCCACCCCGAGTTGGTGAACGAAGTCGAGACGGCTTAAAACAAGGAGTCTTCATGTCCCAAGCGGCGTTCAATGTCTTCGATGCGCTGTCCGCTTGGGGCAAGACGCTTTCCAACTGGCAGCGGTGCCTGCTGGTCAAGCTCGTCGGTGCCGTCGATTTCCCGGACGAGGCTTTGGATGAGGTCTACCGGGAGTACCTGATGGACCAGCAACTGGCCCCCGCGGAGATGCCACGCGCCACATGGGACATTGCCTTGCCTCAGATCCAAGGCGGCCCCACAACGGCCGCAAGCGTAGTGACCGCCATGACCGCACTGACCGGCGTCAACGCCCTGGCGCCGGGTGAAACACTGACTTTCGGGCGCAAGCTCACTGTGATCTATGGTCCCAACGGTGCGGGCAAGTCCGGCTATGCGCGAGTGCTGAAAGCCGCATGCTTCACTCGTTCCAAGCAAACCGCGATTCTTGGCGATGTGAAGTTGGCCAAACACAAGCAACCCACGCCGAGCGCGACGTTTGCCTTCGACGACGGCTCCAACACGGCGTTCGTCTACAAGGAGCCTTGCCAGCGGCTGCGCGACAACTTCGCGGTGTTCGACTCGACCTGCGTGCGTGTCCATCTGGATGAGCGCAACGCTTTCCAGGTCATGCCCTATCTGTTCGATGTTTTTCCCCGCATGGTGGAGGTCTTCGGAAAGCTGCAGCGCAAGTTGCGCGATGACGTCGCTCCACGTTCCCACGCTACGGACAAGTTCGCGATTCCAGGCAGTACGTCCGAAGTCGCTACGCTGCTGGCCACCCTGACGACACAGACGAACCTCGTTCGCTTGAAGGCATTGGCCGTCTTTGGCGACGAGGAGCACGCGCGCCTGGAATCGGTTGTCCAGCAACTCGCGACACTCAGGACCACCGATCCCAAGGAGATCATTCGCCAGAATGAGCAGCGCATCACCGATCTGGACGCACTGAAGGCATCGCTCTCCGGCTTGCACACGGCTGTATCGCCAGCACTCGCGGAACAGATCATCAATGCCGTCAAGCAGATTCAGTCGTTGACGGAAAAGGCAGCCGCGCTCTCAGCGGCACAGTTGGGCGAGGAGCCGGTGCAGCCCATCGGCACAGCAGCATGGCGTGACCTGCTGGCTGCAGCCATCGCATATAACGCCGAAGCCTACCCTGACGAGGCGTTTCCACCGAAGGCGGATGCGGCCCGATGCGTGCTTTGCCATCAGGTTCTCGACGAAGACGGCCTTGCACGATTGACCCGCTTCTATCAGTTCGCAACCAGCGATGTCGAAGCGCAGCTGGGCCAGGCCAAGACAACGCTCGCAGGGTATGGCACGAAGTTGTCGAAGATCAGTCTAGCCTTCTTCGACGAGGGCAGTGTTGCGCGCCGGACCTTGACTGAGGTGGATGCCGCAATGGCCGCGGCGGTTTCCAGTCATGTCGAAGGCTATCGGGAAGTCATCGGAGCATTGGTGCGGGCGGTTGCCGGTGCCTTCGACCCTGGCTTGAGCATGCTGGACCATGACCCGGTCTCGGTACGCATCACGGAGTTGGTGGAGCGCCTGAAATCCGACAACGATGCCTTGCGACAGAAGGACCCCAAGGTACTGATGGAGTCGTTGATGGCCGAGGAGCGGCTGTTACTCGATCGCCAGGTGCTCTCCAGCCAGTACGATGCCATCGCCACGGCGGTGGCGGACCTCAAATGGGTGGTGAAGGCCAATGCGTGCATCCGCAGCTTTGCTGTAACCCAACGCGAAGTGACCAGCAAGCAGAAAGCGCTGGCCACAGAACTGGTCGCGCAGGGCTTCATCGCGCGATTCACGGACAACTGCGCCGCCCTGCAGCTGAAGCTGCCGGTGCAGTTCCGCTTCGCGGGCGATGCTGGAACGACTGATCGCAAAATTGAGATTGCCAACGCCAGCGTGGCCGGCATCGACCCTTCTTCGGTGCTGAGCGAGGGCGAACAGACAGCAGCGGCACTGGCCGACTTCCTCACCGAAGTGGAACTCAATGGTTCCTGTTTGGGCGTGGTGTTCGATGACCCCGTGACCTCGATGGACCATGTACGCAAAGAGGCGATCGCGCAACGCCTGGTGGACGAAGCCGCCAAGCGGCAGGTGATCGTCTTTACGCACGACATCCTGTTTACGAACTATCTGGCGACGGCTGCGGTGGATAAGGGTGTCGATTTCGCGGGCCGGACCGTGTGGCGTGGCGAGGCCGAAGAGCCAGGTGTCATCGACAGCCTGGCCTTCCCTCACGAACACTACGAAGGTGCTGCACACGATCGCGCACGAAAGTACCTCGACGTGGCCCGCACGCTAGATGGCGACAAGCAGCGCGACAGCCTGGAGAAGGCGTGTGGCAGCCTGCGTACCGCCTATGAGGACTTCATCCAGCGAAAGCTGTTCGGCAATGTCGTGCGCCGCTGGCGGGAGAACATCACCTTCACGCTCAGTCAGGTGTATTTTGATGAAGGCATTGCTGCACAGGTTCACACGCGCATGGTGATGTTGTCCCGATACATCGATGCTCACTCCCATTCGCCAGACTTCCACGAAGTGCCGTTGACGATTGATTTCGTGGTTGACGAATTGGCGCAGATGGACCGCATCAAGGCTGAATACGGCACAGCGCGCAAGGCATGGGAGAAAGCCAAGCCCCAGGCGGCGACCTTTAGCTGATCGGACATCAATGGCAAAGCCCACGATTGTTCTCGACAAGAACTACCTGCAAGGATCGACGGCGGCGCACATCCTGCAGCTCGCGCAGTCGCACCAATTATTGATGGCCGACGTACTTTTCTACGAGTTGATCTCGTCGTCAGAGCCAGGACGCTCGCGCTGCTTCGCCAAGTTTCCCAAGACCGAGAACCCGGTAGTCTTGGTCCATCATATGGGGGCGTTGCTGAAGCAGGAGATCGAGTCGCACGAAGCCTGCGGGAAGCCCTCTACGCGGTACGAGGATATTCGCTTCCAGTTTAACGAAGCGCTGGCCAGCACGAACTACGCGCTACCGCCTTCGGCGGCTGAGGCGCTTCAGGAGCAGACGGCGGAACTCCGTGAAGATGTCGAACGATTTCTTGACCGCGTACGCCTGATCCCGACCTTGATCCCGAATCTTCTGGAAGGCACCAGCGCGGAGCGGCAGTCGCTGCGGGAGGCCGCCGAGGATGTCATCGCGACCGATACCGATGCCATGTTGAAGTTCTACGGGAGCTTGGTAGCCCCTCCGGGCGAACTTCCACTACCGCCTGTCACGATCATGACCCGGGATTGGGCGCTGTTTCGTTGGCAGCAGGTCCAGTTGCTTTTCGCGTTGGACGCATATTGCCGCTATGGCGGACATGTACCCGACACACTGAGCGGAAAAGCCTATGAGAAGATCGAGCACGATGTTCTCGACGCACACTACCTGCTGTTGGGAGTGCTGGAAGGATCGTTCGCCACGCGAGAAAAGAAGCTGCAGCGGTGGTTTGGCCTGCTCTGTCCCGAGGGCCAGCTCTATTCCTAGGCAGTGGCCTTGCGCAGGCATCCTATTCAGATCGTCGGGTAGACCACCTTCTCGTTGTGATCGCTGAAATCGTCGCTCCACGTCAGCTTGATGGGATGCTTGCTTTTGCTATCCAGTGATATGGAGGCAATCAGTTCCACCGACTGGAGCGTGTCCAGTGTCTCTAGCGGGAATTTCGAGTCGATGTCCGATTGAACCAGGCAGTCGTTGCCGTCGGGAAACGACAAAGACACGTTGCGCGCGGCCGATTTCCCCTTGTTCCAGATTTTTAGCCGTCTATTGTTGCTGCCGATCTTGATGAACGTCGCGCCCAGGTCTGCTTTCTTGACGTTGAGGACTTCGGTGGTTTCTTTTTCCAGAAGTAGCTTGTTCAGGCGATCCTGGCTCTCAATCAACTTGTTCTGCTTCTGATTGAATCTGAACGTCGTCCAGGTGGCATACGCGGACAGCAAAAGAGCGCCTATGGCGATGGCATCACCAACACTGATTGGGAAGGGCATCATCGGATCTTGATGTTCTTGCTGCCGCGGAATGCCCTCTTCAGCGATTCGTGCAGTTCCTTCTGAAGATCCTTGACGACGGCTTGTCCGATCTCTTTGGCATGCGCTTGCACGTTCTCGTCGTTGGCTCTGATGAGATCATCCTTGGAAATCTGCAGCCCACAGTTGCCACAAGTGAACAGCTCGCTCGTCCGCCCATCAGCGCCATCGTGCGAAAACTCAGTGCTACCGCATGTCGGGCAGTTCAGGCTGACCGATCGGTTGTATTTGTCCGCTTTGAAAGTCATGCCGTATCTCCGGTCGTGTCAAAGCTGTGAGCCATGAATGATCGCAGCAAAGAAAAAATAGCTTCGCTGCACGGGGATCTTTCGTCGACGCGATGCTTATTTATTTTATCTGACAGTCTTCATCGCGTCCCGGCGTGCCGCCGTCGGGTTCGCGGGCTACGCCCCGCGCCTCGTGCCGAGTCGCGGCCATTCGGCTTTGACCCCTGACGCCTCCGGCCCTTGAGGGCCTGCGCGCTTCGCTTGCCCAAAGGCGCGTGTGTGCAGTGGGCGGGTGTGGGCGGTCTTGCTGTTCCCTTCACCGTATCACGGCGTTCTCGCCGTCAAGGGCGGCGCGCGCCATGCGCGCTTGCGTCCTGGCGGCCGTCTGCGATCCCTGACTGCTTGCGCTGCGCCGTGCTGGCCACGGTTCCGGGCAATTCCGCCCGAGCAACCGGAGCACGATCATGTCGCAACTGTCCTTTTCCTCGTTCGATGCCTCGCTGATGGTGCGTGACGCACAGGGCCGCTACCTGCTGGCGACGGCAGACCAGATTCTGGAGGCCGCGCGCCAGGCCATCGAGCAGAAGATGCAGCGTGGCGCCTCGTTCAGTTCGCCGGCGGCAGTCAAGGAGTACCTGCGCGCCAAGCTGGCTGGCTTCGAGCACGAAGTGTTCGCGGTGCTGTTCCTCGATACGCAGCATCGCCTGATCGAGTACGCGGAGATGTTCCGCGGCACCATCGACAGCGCATCGGTGTATCCGCGCGAGCTGGTCAAGGAGGCGCTGCGGCTCAACGCGGCGGCGGTCATCGTTTCGCACAACCACCCGAGCGGAAATCCCGAGCCGAGCGGCGCCGACAAGGTGTTGACCCAGCGACTCAAGGAGGCGCTGGCGTTGGTGGATGTCCGCACGCTGGATCACATCGTCGTGGCGGGCGGCAGCACCATGTCCTTCGCCGAACGCGGCCTGATCTGACCGAGGGGGCTTCGGCCCCCTTTTTGCTGCGTCCGGTGGCGCAACTCCGGCCTTCGCGGGCCTGCGCGTGCTACGCACTTGCCAAAAACAGGTGTGGTGGTGTCGGGTTGGGGGCGGTCTTGCTGTGTCCCTTCACCGTATCACGGCGTTCTCGCCGTCAAGGGCGGCGCGTGCCAGCACGCTTGCGGCCCGTGGCCGTCCTTGACCCCTGACTGCTGCGCTGCGCCGTGCTGGCGACGGTTCCGGGCAATTCCGCCCGTGCAACCGGAGAACAGTCATGCACGACAAATCACACGTTTCCCTCGAACAGCACGTTTGCTTGGTCTGCGGCACAGCGTTCGATACCGGCGCCGTCCTGTTGGACAAGCGCCTGCGCGCGAGCATGGAGCGCCATACGGCAACCGGCTGGGGGCTTTGCCCCGAGCATCAGAAACTGTCCGACGACGGCTTTGTCGCGCTGGTCGAATGCGATCCGCAGCGCAGCGGCTCGCAGGCCGGTGGCCGCATGAAGCCCGAGCAGGCATATCGCACGGGCCGCCTGGCCCATCTGCGGCGCACGGTGTTCGCGCAGGTGTTCAACGTGCCGATCGCGGACGAGCAGGCTTGCGTGTTCGTTGAGCCTGGCGTGATCGACCAGTTGCAGTCGATGACGGCGCCGGCGGCGAACTGATCGCGCCGCGCTGCCTTCGGTGCGTCGTTCCTGCGGGGGGCGGCGCACCTTTTTTTCTGCTGCGCCCGTTGCCGATACCTTCGCGCCTGGTGCGCTGCGCGCTTCGCTTGCCTCCAGGGGAAAGCCCTGCGGGCTATCCCCGCCGCGCGATGCTTGGCGCCCCTCGATGCCGCCGAACCGGCTGCGCCGGATCGGCCAGACCACAGTAGTCGCTGTCGAACCTGTTTCCCGATGACTGGCGCATGAGCTTGTGCATCGAGCCTTGAAGGCTGTGCGTCCCCGGCCAAGAAGCATGGCCGGTCGCGCTGTCGTGCACGTGGCGCATCGAGCCGCCTGCGGCGTCTCGCCCCTGACGGGCTTCCATCGTTCCCTCGCTCCGCTCGGCTGACGCCTCCGACCCGGCTTCCAGCTTCGGGCCTGCGCGCTTCGCTTGACGTGCGGTCGGCGTGTGGGATGGCCGTTGCCTTGTCCAGCCGTCTCCCCTGACTCCATCACCTTGTCCGCGACTGTAGCCCGCGGCCGTGTGCCGTCAAGGCGCGCAGGGCCGTGTCCTCGGCTGCGCCTGCGGGCCGCACCAACCCTGCGCTTGTCTCCTTGACGGCCCCCGTCCGCGCGCTCCTGACCGTCGCGGGCGATGAACTCAGGAAAGACGGTGGCAACAGGGCCAACCGGGTTCCTCGTGCCGACCGCACCGAACAGCCGAAAGGCTGGGCTCCGAATCTAGGAATCCGGTGTGCGGTGTGAACAGCAAACCTCTTTTTGTCAGGAGAAAGACCATGCAACTCGCATCCCGTTTCGCTTCCCGCTCCCCGGCACTGCGCAGCGATTACCCACTGTCCGATGACCAAATCCGCAGGGTGGCCCCGTCCATCTTCGCCGACGCCCCGCACGAAAGCCGCTCCGAGCGGTACAGCTACATCCCCACCGCGACCGTGCTGCAAGAACTGCGCGGGGAAGGCTTCGAGCCTTTCATGGTGACGCAGACCCGCGTGCGCCACGACGACCGCCGCGACTACACCAAGCACATGATCCGGCTGCGCCACGCCAGCCAGATCAACGGCCGCGAAGCCAACGAAATCATCCTCCTGAACTCCCATGACGGCACCAGCAGCTATCAGATGCTGGCCGGGATGTTCCGCTTCGTGTGCAGCAATGGCCTTGTCTGCGGCGACACCGTGGCCGACGTGCGCGTGCCCCACAAGGGCGACGTAGCCGGGCACGTCATCGAAGGCGCTTACGAAGTCCTGCACGGCTTCGACCGGGCGCAGGAATCCCGCGATGCCATGCGCGCCATCACGCTGGACGCCGGGGAATCCGAAGTGTTCGCCCGCGCCGCGCTGGCCCTCAAGTACGACGACCCCGACAAGCCCGCGCCCATCACGGAATCGCAAATCCTGATGCCGCGCCGTGGCGACGACGACCGCCGCGACCTGTGGAGCGTGTTCAACCGCACGCAGGAGAACTTGACCAAAGGCGGCCTGTCCGCCCGCGCCGCGAATGGCCGCCGTCAGACCACCCGGCCCGTGCAGGGCATTGACCAGAGCGTGCGCCTGAATCGCGCCCTGTGGCTGCTGGCCGATGGCCTGCGCCAGTTGAAAGCCTGAACCCCCACGCGGCAGGGGCAGGCAGCAGCCCTTGCCGCTTCCTTCGCTGCTGCATCCCTGAACCGCAAGGAGTTATCATCATGAACGCCGTACTCAAAACCGAAGCCATCGCCATCGAAGCCGCCGCGCCGCTGGAAGTGGCCGACCCGACCAAGAACCTGATCTTGGTTCCCCTCTCGCAGTTGCTGCCGCGCCGCTCCAAGCGCAACGTCCGCACGACCCCGCGCCAGTCCATCCCCGAACTGGCCGCGAGCATTGCCCGCATCGGCCTGCTGCAAAACCTGATCGTCATCCTGTCCGCCGATGGCGAGCAATACGAAGTCGTCGCAGGCGACCGCCGCCTGACCGCCTTGAAGCTGCTGGCGAAGAAGAAGCGCATCCTCGCCGACTACGAAGTGCCGTGCCTGCTGGTGGCCGATGCTTCCGCCCGCACCGTCAGCCTCGCGGAGAACGTCCAGCGCGAGAACATGCACCCCGCCGACCAGTTCGCGGCCTTCGCCGCGCTGGTCAAGGAAGGCCGCCCCATCGAAGACATTGCCGCCGACTTCGGCGTGTCCCCGCTGGTGGTGCAGCGCCGTTTGAAGCTGGCCAACGTCTCGCCGCGCCTGCTGGCCGACTACCGGGCCGGAGCCGTCACGCTGGAACAGTTGATGGCCCTGACCATCACCGACGACCACGCCGCGCAGGAAAGCGCGTTCTACGGTGCGCCCGAATGGCAGCGTGGCGCATCCGCGCTGCGCGAACGCCTGACCGAACGCGAAATCGACGCCACGCATCCGCTGGTGCGCTTCGCCGGACTGGACGCCTACACGGCGGCAGGCGGCGGCATCCGCCGCGACCTGTTCGCCGAAGGCGATGCCGGAACCTACCTGACCGATGCCGGGCTGCTGGAAACGCTGGTGCGCGGCAAGCTGGATGCGCTGGCCGATGGCATCCGCGCCGAGGGTTGGGCGTGGGTGGAAGCCGTGCCGCACATGAGCTACGCCGAGCGGCAAGCGTTCCAGAACGCGCCACGCCAGCGCCGCGAACCGAGTGCCCGCGAAGCCCACCGCATCGCCTCGCTGCAAAGCCGCCTCGACAAGATCGACGCCGAACTGGAAGAAGCCTACGACGCCGAGGACGAGGACAAGACCGAAGCGCTGGAACCGCGCCGTGAACAGGTCGCCGGGGAACTGCAAGCCGTAGAGGAAGCCTTGCAGGGCTACGCCCCGGACGTGCGCGCCGTGGCCGGTGCCATCGTCACGCTCGACCGTGAGGGAGAAGCCGTGATTCATCGCGGGCTGCTGCGCGAAGCCGAAGCCAAGGCGCTGCGCACGCTGGAGCGCTTGCGGCAGGGTTTCGGCAGCGCAGAAGGCGAAGCCGGGAACGACGACGAAGGCGAGGACGCCGAGCAGCCCAAGGCCGCGAGCCTGTCCGACCGGCTGGCGCAGCGGTTGAGCGCCCACCGCACCGCCGCGCTGCAAATCGAAGTCGCCCGGCATCCGCACGTCGCGCTCGCCGCGCTGGTGCATGGCATGGTGCAGACCGTCTTGCAGGACAGCCACTACGGCCACGACCTGCCGCTGGGCGTGCGCCTCACGGCGCAAGACCGGCTGGAAGGCATGGCCCCGGACTGGCCGGAATCGCCTGCCGCCGTGGCGCTGCGCGAACTGCAACAGGTAGCCGGCGAAGCCTTGCCGGAGGACAGCGCCGAACTGTTCGCCGCGCTGCTGGCGAAGTCGCAAGACGAACTGGTGCGGCTGCTGGCCGTGTGCGTGGCTTCCACGGTGGACGTGGTGACGCCCCGTGCCACGCCGCACCAGCCCGGCGAGGAACTGGCGCAGGCCGTGGGCCTCGACATGGCCGCATGGTGGAAGCCGACCGCAGAAGGCTACTTCAAGCACGTTTCCAAGGCTGTGATTCTGGATGCCGTGGGCGCGTTTGCACCGGAATCCGTCACCCGGCTGGCGAAACTCAAGAAGGCCGACATTGCCAGCGAGGCCGAGCGGCTGGCCGATGGCACGGGCTGGATGCCCGCTATCTTCAAGGCCGCAAGCCCGCAGGATGCCGCGCAGGAGGAAAGCTCGGAGCAGGAAGCCCCGGAGGATGCCGAAGCAATGGCGGATGAACCCGCCGAGGCGCTGGCCGCTTGACCCGCGCTGAAGGCAAGCGCCCCGGCCTCGACCGGGGCGCTTCGCTTTGTGTGGTGGCGCACCGAGACGAAGGAACAACCGCGATCAGCACCGCGCCCTGGGCGCGGTGGACGCGAAATCCGGGTGCGACAGTGGCCGCGCCCGGTGTTCAAGGCCCAATAGCCGAATTAAAACGCCGCCGCCTTCGCGCTGGCTCAGGCGGCGGCGTTGAAGGCATCGCTGTAGTGCGCGATGCCTTCCGGCACTGTCCCATGCAGGGCCAGCGCCATGAAATGGCCGGGCAGCACGCCCGGCAGTTGCAAGCCCGCATGGGCCTGGAAGCCAAAGCGCGTGTAGTACGTTGGATCGCCCAGCAGCACGCAGCCTGCGGCCTGCATAGCCCGCAGTTCAGACAGCGCCTGTTCCATCAGGCGCGAACCGATGCCTTGCCCCTGCCTTGGCGGCAGGACGGAGATCGGCCCCAACCCATACCAGCCCTCGGTCTTTCGCCCGTGCTCATGGGTGATCGTTACTGGCGACAGCGCGACGTGACCGACGACGCGCCCATGTTCTTCGGCCACGATGGAAAGCGTCAGTTCGTTGGCGGCACGCAAGGCGCGCACGATGAATTGCTCGGTGTGGCTGGTGTGTGGTGCATCAGCGAACGCGGCGATGGTCACGGCCTCGATGGCGGCAATGTCGTCCGGGGTTTCGTGTCGGAGCTGGAGGGTCATGGGCTTGTCTTCGATTGCTTCCTGAAAATATAGAACAGCCTGGGCGTGTCGGCGCACTGCGCCGCCGGGCTTTCGGGCTGCGCCCCGTGCCGCCTTTGCCGTCACAGCCATTCGGCTTCAATCCCTCACGCCTTCGCGCCTGCGGCGCTGCGCGCTTCGCTTGCCTCCAGGGGAAAGTCCTGCGGGCTATCCCCGCCGCGCGATGCTTGGCGCCCCTCGATGACGCCGAACCGGCTGCGCCGGATCGGCCCGGCCAGCGCCCCGCCGCGATGGGCGGGGCGCTGGCGAACACGCTGGCGCTCGCTGCGGCAGGTTGTGCAGGTGCGTGCCGTCCTCAACGCTGGCGGTTCCTGCCCATCACGTCACGAAGGACGGTTCACGGACAACCCGCCCGGCATCGCTATGGAGCTTCCACGCCACGCCTCAAGAGCGGCGCCGCAAGGTGCGGCGGGGGCGTTCTCGCCTGTCGTCGGGTGGTTGACCTGGCCCGCGTCAGTGGGCGAGCCGGAGAAGCCTTCGTGCGGGGATGCCGAGCCGGCCCCATCTCCTTTCGGAGCGGTCCGGCCCAAGGCCGTCCTTGTCTCGTTGTGAATCCTGGCGGTGGCGCGGCTGCGCCTCGGGCTTCATGGCTGCAACCGTCCGGCGAAAACAATTTCCCCTGCGCTGCGCGCATTCCTCGCGGGCCAAATTCTTTTCGCCTCCCGGCTCTCCACTGCGTTGCGACCGCAAGCGGTGCAGCCAGCCCGTCCCCCGCCGGCCGGATCACAACAAGGACGCGATGGGCGCGAACCTTGTTCAACCGAAAGGAGAAAACATCATGGCCAACATCGGCACCTTCACCACCGACAAAGACGGCTTCACCGGCACGCTTCGCACCCTGACGCTCAACGTCAAGGTCAAGCTGGTTCCCAACGACAAGGGCAGCAGCGAGAACGCCCCCGATTTCCGCCTCCAGGCCGCCAGCCACGACATCGGCGCGGCGTGGAAGAAGACCAGCGAGGCTGGGCGCGAGTACCTGTCCGTGACCCTCGATGACCCTTCGTTCCCGGCAGCGGTCTATGCCCGCCTGATCGAAGGTGAGGACGGCACGCACGACCTGATCTGGTCGCGCAGCAAGCCCCAGGCGGCGTGACCGCCGCAGCGCCCCGCCCATCGCGGCGGGGCGCTGTGCTGCTAATAGCAGCACATCACCGCATCACGCGCGCGGCTCCGCCGCGTCGCGTTCGCTCAACACCGCCTCCAGCTCTTGGCGCACCTGCGCCAGCAGCTCGTCGGCCTTGCGCGGGCTGTCGCCCGCGTAGGCCAGCGTCAGCAGCGTGAGCGGATGGATCTCCATCACCTCGCACAGCTCGGCCAGCTTGTTCAAGGTGGGGCTTTTCAGGTCGCGTTCGAGGGTACTCATATAGGTGCGGCTGGACACGTCAGAGAAGGCTTCCTGGCTCAAGCCACGCGCCTTTCTGACTGTCTTCAACGCCTTCGCCAATGAGTTCCCAGCCGCCACCTATGGTTTCCTCTCAAAAACCAAGATGACATCCCATTGCGCCCTATAGGGCTACAATCTATAGTGTTCATTTGGTGCTCTCCGTTTTTGTGCCTCTACGGAAATCCGTATCGGCGGATTCCGGCAAAGCCATAGAACCGCATCCGTGCTTGCGCACGAAGGCGCAAATCCGGTTTCGTGGTTCTGCGCTTCGACGTGAAACCGCATTCGTGCATCATTGGATTTGTGGGATTGCCGACCATGCCCCAGCCATTCGCCACCGCCCCGGAGCGCGCGCAATTGCTCGCCAACGGCGAGGCCCGCGCCGCTGGCCGGGCCATCGACCCGGTGCCCGTGGTGCGGCTGTTCACCCCGGACGCGCACGTGACCTGGCTGCTGGCCGCACTCGATCCGGCCGATGGCGACACGGCCTGGGGCCTCATCGACCTGGGGATCGGGATGCCGGCACAGGGCACCGTCAAGCTGTCCGAGCTGGCCGGCATCGTTGGGCCGCGCCAGCAGCCCGTGATGCGCGACCTCTATTTCCGTCCCACGCGCACGCTGTCGGAGTACACCCGCGCGGCCGAGCGTGACGGCGCCATCCCGGACTGAACACAGCCTACTGTGACTTTTTCAGTCTGATGTCATGCCGGGCAGGTCTCAATCGGCATTCTTGCAGCGTAGCCCCACCAGTCTGATCCAAATAGACATGATGGCTGGCGCGGGCTGCGGCAGGCTGGCCTGTGCAGCACTCCAACTCGGGGCGCTGCCGCCGCAGCATTGAGACGAATACCGCAACGCATCGGAGCCAATCGGTCTTGACAACCCGATCCATCTTTTTGACCCATAACCTTTTGACGATGGCGATGTAGCGCGTAGTTCTTCCGTGGTGGCGAGTCCTGTTCGCAGGAGGAGGCGTCATGGTCGATCACAGCGCCGAGCCTTGGTATCCGACTGCCGCGTATCTGTACGTGCTGCATCTGGACGGCCTTGCGCTTGCCTGGGAATACCTGCGCCGGCATCCCGACTACCGGCTCGACTGGCTGCGCCGTCATCGTCGGCCACAAGCAGCCCAGCAGGCGGCGCATCACTGGGGCTTGCGCCTGCTGGAAGACCCGGCCCTGGATGCGCGCGACGCGCATCCGGCCTGGCTGCCCGGCCATGCCGCCGTGGTGCAGCTCTACCCCGATGCCGATCCGCCGCTGGACGCGGCGACGTTCGCGTTCTGGCGTATCCCCGGCCACAAGCAACTGCTGCATGACGGCAAAGGGCTGGCGCTAATCGCGCGCAGCCCAGGCCACTGCCTGCGCTTCGCGCTCGCGGCCGGCCTGGAGGACGGCATGGCTGTCGCCTATGCCTATCGCGGCGGCGCTGCCGCGCCTGCACGCGGACAGGTGCCCGGCGCCGCTCTGGCCGATGCCAAACCCAGGCCAACACCTACCGCGCTGCTGGAACTGCACAGCTTGCAGGCGCTCGACGCGACCCTGGCGGGCGCGTCCTTGCGTGAAGTCGCGGAAGGACTGTTCGGCGTGGATGCCGCAGCCGATTGGTACAGCGATGGCGGGCTGCGCTCCAAGGTGCGCCGCCTAGTGCGTCGCGGCGATGCGCTGATGCGCGGCGGCTACCGCCACCTAGCACAGCTTCCGCCGCTTGAGAAGGGTCGTTTTGAAGACCAAGAAAAACGACCCTGAGCAGGAGAGCTTCGTTTTCTGAGACTGCCTCCATCCCGGTTGCGCTGGTGCAGCCGGCGTTTTCAACCGATGGAGGTTCACACCATGCGTCCCGCTCCCTTGCGGCCTGCCGCCACTGTCTCGACCGCTGCTGCGCAGCCCCAACGCTATCTCACCAACGACGAAGCCGCCGAGTACCTGCGCCTGTCGCCGCGCACGCTGGAAAAGCAGCGCGTGATCGGCGGCGGCCCGCGCTTTCGCAAGTTCGGCCGTCGCGTCATGTACGCCGTGGCCGACCTCGATGCCTGGGCTGCCGACCGCAGTTTCGAGACGACTTCCGATCCCGAATACGCCGAGCACCACTCGGCCGACAGTCGTGCGCGCTGATCGGCGGCGCGCGGCAGGCCATCGCCATGTCCAGCACTGCGCTGCCGCCCCGGCAGCGGCCGTTGCAGGAGCGCGAACAGCTCGACCTGTTCCGCGCCTTGCCCGGCGACATGGCGCCGCGCGACAGCCAGGACTTGATGGCCTATCCGTTCTTCTCGCTCGGCAAGTCCAAGCGGGTCAAGCCCATCGACTTCCGTGCGGGCAACGTGACGATCCGCGTGGAGGGAACAGCCGAGCACGGCATCGCCACGATTTGGGATGCGGACGTGCTGATATGGGCGGCCTCGCAGATCGTGGAAGCGAAGGACGCGGGCCTGCGGCCGTCGCGGCTGATGCGCGCCACGCCTTACGAGATCCTGCGCTACATCGGGCGCGGCAAGTCGCTGCGCGACTACCAGCGCCTCAAGGCCGCGCTCGACCGGCTGCAATCGACTACGGTGGCCACGTCCATCCGCGAGACGACCGGGCGGCGCCTGCACCGTTTCTCGTGGATCAACGAATGGAAGGAACTGGCCGATGCCCGCGGCACGCCGCTGGGCATCGAGCTGATCCTGCCGGACTGGTTCTATGCGGGCGTGCTCGACGCCGCCTTGGTGCTGACCATCGACCCGGCGTACTTCCGGCTGACCGGCGGCATCGAGCGGTGGCTGTACCGCCTGGTGCGCAAGCACGGCGGCAAGCAGGCATACGGCTGGCAGTTCGACTTTCGCTACCTGCACCAGAAATCCGGCAGCACTGCGAAGCCCTACGACTTCGCCTGCGACCTGCGCGCGCTGGTCGCGCGGCAGTCGCTGCCCGGCTACGTCCTGGGCATCGAGCGGATGCCGGACAGCGGCATGGAGCTGCTGACGTTCCGACCCGTGCCGCATACGGCACGGGGATAACTCCGGGAAAGCCTGTGGATGGTGTCGTGCTATCAGGCGTGCGGGGTATCGTGCTATCAGGCGTGGGACTATCGTGCTATCAGGCGTGCCGATCGGCCGCAAACCCGCTCCAGCATTGGGTTTGCGCGCTCTCTAACTTCCCTAACTTAATTTCTCTAACTTTTAGTAGAGAAACGCCGCTGCGGTGGACAACCACCACGCGGCCACAAGCGCAGCAGCAAAAGCCAGGCTTTCCAACACGGAGGGCCGCGCCATGATCGTCGCTCTGCTCAACCAGAAAGGCGGCGTGGGCAAGACCACGCTCGCCACCCACATCGCCGGCGAGCTTGCGATGCGCGGTCAACACGTCGTCCTGCTGGACGCCGACCCGCAGGGTTCATCGCTGGACTGGACACAGCGCAGAAGCCAGCAAGGCTTGCCAAGGCTGTTCAGCGCCGTGGGCCTCGCACGCGAAACGCTGCACCAAGAGGCGCCAGAACTCGCCAGGCGAACCGATCACGTCATCATCGACGGCCCGCCACGCATCGCGGCACTGGCGCGCTCCGCGCTGCTGGCGGCCGAGCGCGTGCTGATCCCCGTGCAGCCCAGCCCCTACGACCTGTGGGCCAGCGCCGAGATGGTGGCGCTAATCCGCGAGGCGCAGGTGTTTCGGCCTGCGCTGCGCGCGGCTTTCGTCATCAATCGGCGCGTCAGTACCACCGTCATCGGGCGCGAAGCGCGCCAGGCGCTCGCCGACCAACCGCTTCCTGCGCTGCGCTCGGAAGTGCATCAACGCATCGTGTTCGCCGACAGCGTGGCTGCTGGCCGGCTGGCACGCGAGACGGCGCCGGACAGCGCCGCCGCGCGTGAAATCACCGCCCTGGTGGACGAACTGCTGCGGTGGCCGACATGACCGAGAAGCCGCCACCGAACAGCAGACGCACGGCAAAGCGCGTCGGCATCGGCGCGCGTCCGCCCGCGAATCCGCACGCCGAGGCGTGGATTCGCCAAGGCGACGTCGATGCGCTCAACAAGGGCGACCTCTACACCGCCCGCCTGACCCTCGACATCACTCCCGCGCTGCGCGCGCGCATCAAGGTGTCGGCCTTCACGCAGGGCGTGACCGTGGCCGATCTGCTGCGCGGCCTGCTGGAGCGTGAGTTTCCAGAGCATCGCAGGGAGAACGCACCATGACCGCATCCGCTTCGCCTGCCGCTGGCGCGGCTACGGCTGCGCTCGCAGCGCCTTCCGGCCAGCTTGCCAGCGCGCCGTTGACGCGCGTGGCACTGGCCTACATCGAACCACGCTTCAAGCTCTACCTGCGCTTCGGCGAACCCGCGCGCATGCATCAGCTCGATCGCTGGCGGCGCTGCGCGGTGTTCCAGCCGGGCGCCATGTTTTGCCGCATCCGCTGGCAGGCCAACGACTACGGCACGATTCGCTGGCAGCTCATGGTGATGCAGGCTTGCACGCCGCTCGATGCGGCGCAGCGCATTCCCGGCGTGCAGCCGGGCGCGCGCCTGCTGCTGCACGCCGAGGGCGAGAATCAGGTGCGCGCCGTGCTGGAGCGCATCGACGCCATCGAGGCGCTGGGCATCGCGCCTGCCGCTGCCTCGCCCGTGTACTGGCGCACGCTCGCCAACCGGCTCGCTGCGCGCCTACCGCTGCCCGAATACAACGCCGAGCGGCACGCCGCCTGGCTCATCGGGAGGGCGCTGCCATGACCGCCGTTTCGACTTCCGGCACCGCGCCGCATCCTTGCTCGCCCCGCGCACGTTTGCGCGCTCGCATCGTGCTGGCGGGCCTGTCCGCCTGCGGCCTCGCTGCGCTGGCCTGGGCGTCCTTCGTGCATCCGCTGCCGCGCCTGATCTACAACCCGTCCGACAGCGTGGCAGTCGGCTGGTATCGCGTCGATCCGCTGGGCAACGGCATCGGCTCGCTGCCACGTCCTTTGTCCGTGGGCAGCATCGTCCTGACCACGCTGCCGCCAGATGCCGCCGCGCTGGCCGCGCAGCGCTGCTATCTGCCGGCGCGCGTGCCGCTGCTCAAGCGCGTGGGCGCCGTTGCGCCGCAGGAGGTGTGCATCACTGGCCGCATCGTCCGCATCGACGGCGTGCCTTCGGCCGCCGTGCTGCCTGCTGACCGCTGGGGCCGGCCGCTGCCATCCTGGCAGCAATGCCGCCGCCTCGAACCCGGCGAACTGTTCCTGCTCAGCGTGACCAACCCGGCGTCGTTCGACAGCCGGTATTTCGGGCCGGTCAGCGCATCCGCCGTGATCGGCGTCGCGCATCCGGTTTGGCTGGAGTCTCGCCCATGATGGCCGCCGACTCGCTGCACGTTGCCGTGCATCTTGTCGTGCCATCGGGCGTGTCGTTCTGCTGGCCGTCGCCGTGTCGTCGCGCGTGCAGTGCGGGTGCATTCGCACCGCACTTCGCGCTGTCTCCGGCGCAGCCGTCCAACGTGCAGGCGTCTTGCCTCGAACGCGCCCGGCCTGCGGCCATTGGCGCGTTCGCCGGCGCGCTGGCTGCAAGCAGCACAGCGCCGCCGGGCCGCCGACGCCCGGAGCGACAGCGAGGGGCAAAGGCGGAAGGCAAGACAAAAGGACGCGGCACCGGGCCGCGTCGAAAGCCAGTCTGCACATGGGGGTGGCGCGGCACGGAGCGGCTTCGCCGCCGTGCCGCTTGGGGCGCGAAGCCCGCGCCGATGCGGGCATGTCTGCGTGCTTCGCACGACCGGACACGCCGGAGCTTGCAGGGAGCGCAGCCATGACCGACCGCCGCGACGATGATTTCCGCATTCGCCCCAGCGCCCCGAAGAACCGGGGCCAGGGCTTCGTCTCCAAGGTGCTCAAGCAAGCAGGCAAGGCCAGCAGCGGCAAGTCGTCGGTGCGTCGTCCTGGCGCTGCCAGCGGCTCCGGGAAGGGCACCGGCCAGCGGCCCGGCTCGCGCCTGGGCCGCGGCCACACGGCGGCGCGCTTCGTCGGGGCGAAGCTGACGCCCATGTCGCGGCGCGTGACCATCAAGACGCTGCTGGTCAACCAACGCCAGGCCAGCCCGCAGTCGCTCGCCAAGCACCTGCGCTACATCGAGCGCGATGGGGTGGGCCGCGATGGCGAGCCGGGCCAAGCCTACGGGCCGCAGACCGATGCCGCCGACCTCGACGCCTTCAAGGAACGCTGCGCCGATGACCGGCACCATTTCCGCTTCATCCTCGCCCCCGAGGATGGCGCGGAACTGGAAGACCTGCGCACCTACACGCGGCACCTGATGGGCCGCATGGAGGCCGACCTGGGCACGGGCCTCGATTGGGTGGCCGTCAACCACTGGAACACCGATAACCCGCACACGCACATCGTCGTGCGCGGGCGCGACGACACCGGAAAAGACCTCATCATCGCGGGCGACTACATTGCCGATGGCTTCCGTCATCGGGCCGCCGAGCTGGCGACCGAATGGCTGGGGCCGCGCACCGAGCTGGAGATCCAGCAGACCTTGCAGCGCCAGGTGGAGCAGGAGCGGTGGACGAGCCTGGATCGCACGCTCAAGCGCGAACTGGGCGACGATGGCCTGTTGCATGTCGAACGCCTCAACGAGCCGAGATTGCAACGCCAGCGCCTGCTACTGATCGGCCGCCTGCAACGCTTGCAGCGCCTGGGCCTGGCCGACGAGCTGCGGCCGGGCACCTGGGCCGTCCATGCCGACGCCGAGAAGACCTTGCGTGCCCTGGGCGAGCGTGGCGACATCATCCGCACCATGCAGCGGGCCATGCGCGGCGAGCCGCGCGAGCTGGCGGTGTTCGAGCCGGGGGACGATGGCCGAACCATCGTCGGTCGCGTGGCTGCCAAGGGGCTGGCCGACGAGCTGAGCGACCGGGGCTATCTGGTCATCGACGGCGTGGACGGCAAGGCCCACTACGTCGCGCTCAACGCTCGCGACGAGCTGGCGAACTATCCGACCGGCGCCGTGGTGGAGGTGAAGGGTTCAGCCGACGTGCGGGCGGCCGACCGGAACATCGCCGCGCTGGCGAGCGATGGCCTGTACCGCACCGACCATCACCTGGCCGTGGCGCAGGGTCAGGCCGTACCGGGCCGCGACCCGCAGGAAGTCGTGGCGGCCCATGTCCGCCGACTGGAAGCCCTGCGCCGGGCCGGCATCGTGGAGCGCATGGCCGAGGGGCTATGGAAAGTGCCGGACGACTTGCCCGAGCGCGGCCGTCAGTACGATGCGCAGCGCCTGGGCGGCGTGGCGGTTGAACTGAAATCGCACCTACCCATCGAGCGGCAGGCCCGCGTCATCGGCGCCACTTGGCTCGACCAGCAGTTGATAGGCGGCGGCTCGGGCCTGGGCGACCTGGGCTTTGGTGGCGAGGCCAAGCAGGCGATGCAGCAGCGCGCCGACTTCCTGACCGAACAGGGGCTGGCCGAGCGGCGTGGGCAGCGCGTGATCCTCGCCCGGAACCTCTTGGGCACGCTGCGTAACCGGGAACTGACGAAGGCTGCCAAGGACATTGCTGCCGAAACCGGCCTGGAGCATCGCCCGGTGGCCGATGGGCAGCGCGTGGCTGGCTTCTACCGGCGCTCTGTCATGCTCGCCAGCGGACGCTACGCCATGCTCGATGACGGTATGGGGTTCAGCCTCGTGCCTTGGCGGCCTGTGATTGAACAACGGCTGGGCCAGCAGCTCGCCGCGACGGTGCGCGGCGTCGGCGTGTCATGGGAGATTGGAAAGCAGCGCAACCTCGCTATTTGAAGAATTCTCTCGCCCCGGGATTCAGCGTGGCCCTTCTGCTTCAAGCGGGCGTCTTCAGTATCTCAACGTATCCAATCAGCTCGGCCGAATAGCTACCGCCCCCATTTGCCGCGCCCTTGTGCTTCAGCTCGCGTTGCAGGGTCGGCTCCACGGTGTGGGCAAACAGCGCCAGCCGCTGCTCCGGCGTAAAGCTCGGCGAAATCGTAGGCGCTTGCAGATACCGTTCGCACTGCCGCTCAATCGCCGGCACCCGTGTTCCGTCCTGCTTGACTGCGATGGGCTGCACCACCACACGGCGCTCACCGTTGCCCGCAGATGCCTCCACCATCCACAAGGACAGCAGCACCGGCTCGTCAACATCCCCGGCCACCGCAATGCCGATGTCTTCGGGCGTCACGCTGCGCCAGCGGCCCAGCTCTTCCTGTACCAAGGGGTGATCCAACCCCATCAGTTCCAGATCATCCCGACTGGTGGCGGTGTCGCGGCTCAGTGTGAAACGCGCACGGCGCGTGCCATCCACTGCTACAAGGTCGTAGTTTTCCTCATCCACCTTCAGCAGTTTCTGCTGGCGATATGCCACCGCCGCTGACAGGAAACGCACCAGCCGATCCAGGCTGGATGACACATCCGAGAAAGGCTGGTAATCATCGAGGCTGAAACCGTCGAGGTCTTGAAATAGGTCGAATACCACCTGCCGTGCCTCGCGGGAATTGGACAGCGCCGCTTCCAGCTCCACTTGGGTGCGTTTCAGTTCGGGATCGGACAGCGCCTCCTGATACAGGCGGTCGTAGTTCAACCGCTCGGAAAGCTGCCCCAGAATCTGCGCCCTCATGTCTTCGGCCACGTTGCCCTGATCATCGACCTTGCCGACCGTGCGTGCAATTTCAGTCAACTTCTCGTCCAGCAGGAGGAAGATGCGACCCTCGATGGTGTCCGACAGCACCAGGTTGTAAACCTGTGCCGTGTCGCGCTGGCCGTAGCGATGGATGCGCCCGATGCGCTGCTCCATGTCCATCGGGTTCCACGGCAGGTCGAAATTGAACAGGATGCGCGCGAATTGCAGATTCAAGCCTTCGCGGCCAGCCGCTGTGCACACCAGCACACGCGGCCCGTCTTTCAGGCGGAACTTCCGCTCTGCCGCCAGCTTGGCACCGTGGTCGCCGCCACGCAGCACCACCACGCCCTGGCCGGGATAGGCTCGTTCAATCTCGCGGGCAATCAGATCAACCGTGCCGAGGTAGGTGGCGAAGATCACGATCTTCTCATTGGCGTTCTGTCGCCACAGATGCCCCAAGCCATCGAGCAGCTTTTGCGCCTTGGTCTCACGCTGCTGCGGGAAGATGCGCAGCAAGTCGCCAATGCGCAGGCGCTCCTCGGGCAGATGCAAATCGACCACGGCAGAAGCTGCCTCCTCGGCGTGCGTAGCCGAATACTCGCTGCCATAGGGGTCGGAGGCCATTTCCAGCGCCTCTTCATCCAGCTTTTTCACCAGCCGGTATTTGAGATCAGCCAGCACACGATCTACCTCGCTGCGGCCGATGCTGTCCTTCGCCAGCCCAAATTCTGCGTGAATCAGTTCGCGGGCTTCTTCCATCAGCCGCTCGCGGCCTTCGATGTCCAGATCCTTGTCGCGTAGCAACGCCTCGTGCAGCGTCAGCATCAACAAGCGGCGCTTGAGCGTGCGGCGCACGGCGGCAAAGCTCGATGCCGCGATCTTCTGGAAGATCGCCATCAAGAAGCCCAGTGCGCGCCCCTGGTTGCCCTGGCGGCGGGCCAGATCGAACCCATCTTCCAGGTATTCGCGCAGCTTCTCGTAAAACAGCCGCTCCTCCTGATTCATCAGGAAGGATTCGGTATGCACCCAGCGCCGTGCAAACAGTGGTGAGCCATCGGGCTGGCAGGCATCGGCCTTGGTGCGGCGGAACATCACCGTGTTCAGGCGATGGCGGTTTTCCAGCATGTCCTCAGGACTGCCAAACAGCGTGGGGTTCAAGAGCTGCGCGAGCATCCAGAACTGGAAATGATTGCCTTGGTGCGGCGTGGCAGACAGGAGCAAGAGATCACGCGCGTGATCCTTCAATGCCTCGGCCAGTTTGTAGTTTTCCGTCTTGCGCACCTTGCCGCCCGTGCGGTGGGCGGTCAGGTGATGCGCCTCGTCGAACACCACCAGATCCCACCGAGGCGCGTCCAGCAGACGCTTGATGCGCGCCGGGCGCTTCAATGTGTCGATGCTGGCGATCAGCCGGTCGTGTTTGGCGAAGGCATTGGTCTTGCGGTCGGTGATGTCGCCCTCGGAGCCAAACACCTCGAAGTCGAGATTGAACACCTCGTTCAGCTCGCGGTGCCAATTGTTCACCAAGCCTGCGGGCACCACCATCAGCGCCCGCGTCAACTCGCCCCGGCTAGCCAGTTCACGCAGAATCAGCGCGGCTTCGATGGTTTTGCCCAAACCCACCTCGTCGGCGATCAGATAGCGTCGTGGTGACGCCGTGGCTATGCGGTGCGTCAGCACCACCTGATGCGGCAGCAGATCAATGCGCGCCGAGGTCAGCGCCGAGGCGCTTTCCATCACCGGCAGTGCGTGCGCCTCGTAAGACAGCCACGCCTTTCGTGCCCGGTCTGAACCGCCTGCCACCGATTGCAGAATGCGCTCGGTACGGGTGCGCTCGCGGCGCACCGAACTGACCGGCACGCGGCGCTCGCCCACGCCGAAGAACACGCGCAGATAGCCATCGTGCGCTGGTTCGAGCACCACGCCTGAGCCGAATTCAGTGTGGGTGATGCGCTCGCCGAGCTGGAACAAATCCTCATAATCGTCTGCTTGCACGCGCTGGCCTCAAGTAATTCGCAGGTGAAACAGGCCGGCCGCTTTCGCGCCCTCGCGCAGCAAAATTTCCTGCGGGTACTCGTTGGCCTCACCCCACAGAAGGCGGCCGAAGTCGAGCTGCTGGCCCCGATGCGGCGCTTCGCACAGCCAGTTCACTGCGTCGGTGGAAGCTTGCACGCGCAAACGGCCTTGGCCCTGCGGCAGCCAGAAAATCAAGGCGGCTTCGCCTGCGTATTCATCCTGAAATGACAGGATGGCGCGTTTGATCGTGTCGCCCAGCCAGATTTCGCCTTGATCGGGTGCCAGCAGGTCCAGGCTGCCTTCCAGCCCGGCCACCACCAACGTCTGCCCGCCGTTGCTGGGCAGATCATCCGGCCAGCCCTGCGCACCGGGGGCGGCGGCCTGCAAAAACTGCCGCTGGCTCCAAACCTCGCCCGCCGCGCACACTGTGTTGCGTGCCTCCTCATCCCACAGCCAGCTGGTGCCGCGCCGTTGCCATACCGTATCGAGCACCTGCCTCATTGCGTGTACTCCCCATCGTCATCGAACAGCGAAACCTGCTGCGGCTTGGGCGCCTGGCTGGCTTGCCAGGTGGAGAAGATCGCCACCGCGCGCGACGCCGCGTTGCGGGTGGTCTGATCCGAGCCGTTCTTTTGCAGCCATTCCAGCAGCGGCTTGAGCGCGATGTGCGGCTTGAAGTTGTCGTTCGTCAGCGTGTCCGAGGCATTGATGCCGCTGCCATCCACGCACGCACCGATCAGCACCATCGCCTGATCGAGATCAGAGGTGAGCTTGCGCCTGTGCTTACCCGACCAATCGCGGGCGAAATCGAGCGGATTGGTGCGTGTAAATACCTTCTTCTCTTCGCTGCACCAGCCACGCTGTACAAAGTCATCCGGCGTGGTGATGGTGCCGCGCAGAAACTTTTGCAACTGGTCCCGCTTCATTTCAGTCGCAGCCCCGAAGGTGCGCAGAAACTGGCGTGACATCGGTTCGGCGTTGACCGGCGGCGGTTCCTTTCCCTTGTCGGCGTCTTCGTCGATGAGCTGGTTGATACCGACCAGCGCGTCGCGGACGGAGATGGTGCGGCCTTCGTCCACATAGACCTTGCCGTAGTGGCGAGAGAAATATTCCAGCGCCTTGCCGCGCCGGATCACCTGGATGTCGGCGGCGGGCAGCCCCTCTTTGGCGTGGTTCTCCAGCATGGCCTGCAACTGGCGCACATCGGCCATCACTTCGCGGCGCATGCGGCCCCAGCTCACTGGCTTGGGTTCTTCCGTGCGCTTGCGGCAGACGTGGATGATGTCGTACTCGATGGTCTTGGAGCCGAACTCGCCTTCGCCCTTGGTTTCATCAGAGCGGATCGGATAGGTCGCTTCGAGGTAGTAGCCCGCGTCGAATAGCGATTCCAGCACCGCCACCCACGGCTCGTCCTCGCTATGGTGGAAGGTGAAGGCCAAAATACCGCTGGGCTTCAAGAGGCGATGTGCCTCGCGCCAGCACTGTGTGAGCAGTCGCTGGTAGAAGCCATCCGGATCTTCCGGCTCTCGGGCGCGGTTGGCCACGGCCTCCAGCGACTTAGGGGTGTACTCCGCGCCGAAAATCGCTGGGTACTTGCCCTTGAGCACCAGCCGCAGCCAGACGTAGAAGAAGTCAGCCAGTTCCGAGTAGTGCAGCAGGCCACCGAAGGGCGGATCGGTGATGACCAAGTCGAGGCTGCCGGTTTCAAGCTGCGCCAGATCGGTGGACGAGCCCTGATGCACGGCTACATCCAGCACTGGGTCACCGGGGAAAACCTTTTCACTCTTGCCGCTCAATTGCCCCGCCAACACTGGATCGCGGCGTGTCAACGCTTCGATGCTCACCGCTTCCCACGGTTTAATTGCCCAATCGCGGCCTTCAACTATGCCCTCGGAGCTGGATGCCCAGTTGCCACGGCCCAGCGCTGGGAAAACGCAGTTCTCTACCACTGTTGATTTCGGGTGATAGTTGTTATTCGCAAACTGGGGTTCGAGCTTGTCGCCTTGAACATTCCATAAAGTGAACAGGCTTTGATTGCGCAAATATTGTTGGAAAGCTCCCAGCACGAACTCGCGCACCTGCCAGTCGTAGTTCCCGACGCTGACAATTGCCTTTAACAGTTGCGTGTGCACTAGCTGTCACATCCCGGACGATCATATGGGCATTTATGGAACAGATCAGGGCGAGAGGCGTACCATTCTTTCATGGCTTGCATCGGCGTTTTGCTCTT
>Ga0209316_100111_pt1 | contig 30627 bp, 18 predicted proteins | sample 3C3metaG_FD_184150 | JGI IMG/M metagenome (GOLD analysis project Ga0209316, IMG submission 184150) | Freshwater bacterial and archeal communities from Indian Creek, Illinois, USA - 3C3 metaG (SPAdes) (version 3) | ecosystem: Environmental > Aquatic > Freshwater > Unclassified | place: USA: Indian... | reverse complement strand
CCGGCTCTTGGACCTTTTTGTCAATATTGCGAAGTCTTTGGGCTTGACCTCTATCTTTGGTGACTTTCTCATACACCAAAGATAATCAATTTTTATTATATAGTTTATTTACGCAATTAAACACTAGCATAAGGCGCATTTATAAAATAGCATTCGAGATAAGATTTACATATCCTTAGGAATTTGACCAACAGAGCAGCCTTGAATCAACAAAAGAGCCAACGGCTTTTTTGATTACATTTGATTTATGAATTATTGGACAGAATTAAGTATCGAATATGCAAATCAAAGGTCATATCTTGACGACCTTTTTCAAGTCTATCCGACTATTCCCGAAGGAATTAGAGAAATAAACAATGAGCGTTGGGCTAACATTGAAAAAGCATTCAAAAAGAAAAACAATGATGCTTTAATCAAAGAGCTATTGGCACTTGGCTTGTTTCCTATCAAGGACAGTTACATTGCTTATCTCAAACGAGACCCTTCGTCCATCGAGAGAAACCCCAAAACGATTAACAGAATTTGCGGTCGGCTTTATGAAATGGGACTTGATAAAATCTTTGAGCGTTGCAGCGAACCCAAAGAAACCAACCGACAGATCGGGCCGTTTTTCAGGCGGTGGTTAAACACGAAAGCGTTGGGCATTCAACCCGTTACACTTGATGACTTTACCAAAAACAAAAAAGATGCAATTTTAAGCGGCAGCGATAAGCAGTTGATGGACTTTGCTTTTGATGAGTTGAACTACAAACACAATAAAGGACTTGATTTTATTGGGCGTTTCAATGGAAAGTATGTCATCGGAGAAGCAAAATTCCTGACTGACTTTGGCGGACACCAAAATGCACAGTTTAACGATGCGATCAGCACGATTCAAGCAAAAAATGTGAAGGCGGTAAAAATTGCCATTCTTGACGGTGTTCTATACATAAGAGGCAAAAACAAGATGTATAAGGACATTACCACGAAATACACAGATTTAAACATAATGAGCAGTTTGGTGCTGCGTGAATTTTTGTATCAATTATAAAACTATGCTGCTATACTATCCAAATAAAAGAACCGAGCAGGAGATTTTCAACAGTATTCCTGACATGGAGTTGGCGCAAATCAATTCAAGCAACAACCCTAATTTGCTTATTCAAGCAAATAATTTAGTTGCGTTAAAGTATTTAATAACTAAGCACAATCTTAAAGGCAAAATTGACCTGATATACATAGACCCGCCATTTGCGACAAACAACACATTTACAATTACTGACGGCAGAGCAAGCACAATAAGTAATAGTTCAAGCGGGACCGTTGCTTACACCGACACTTTGAAGGGGAATGATTTCATTGAGTTTATTCGTGAACGGTTAGTGCTTTTAAAAATGATTCTTTCTGACAAAGGTTCAATTTACTTGCACATAGATTATAAAATCGGACACTATGTGAAAGTGATAATGGACGAGATATTTGGAGTTGAAAATTTCCGCAACGATATTACAAGAGTAAAATGCAATCCGAAAAATTTTGCTCGCAAAGGGTATGGCAACATTAAAGACCTGATTTTATTTTACTCAAAGTCTGACAACTTAATTTGGAACGAGCCAAAGACACCTTACACCGAAGAAGATAAAATCAAACTTTTCCCTAAAACAGAGAAGGACGGCAGACGATATACAACTATTCCGCTTCACGCACCAGGAGAAACCCAAACCGGTAAGACCTCACAAGCATTTAAAGGCATTCTTCCGCCAACGGGCAGACATTGGAGAAGTGATGTTACAATATTAGAGCAATGGGACAAAGAAGGTTTGATAGAATGGAGCGACAACGGAAATCCGAGAAAGAAAATTTATTTTGACCAACAAGAAGGTAAACGAGTACAAGACATTTGGGAGTTCAAAGACCCACAATATCCTGTATATCCTACAGAGAAAAACTCTGACTTGTTGGACTTAATTGTAAAAACTTCTTCTAATGAAAACAGTATTGTGCTTGACTGTTTTGCAGGTTCAGGAACAACATTAAAAGCCGCACAGACAAACAGCAGACAATGGATAGGCATTGACCAATCAGATGAAGCAATTAAAGCCATTATGCAAAAATTAGACAGCGTAGAAGGTGACTTATTTATTTCAAAAGCAGACTATAAACTATTGACAGAAAAGAAGCAAAGCACCCAACAAAGGGCTTCGCTAACACCTTTTGGATTGCCATAAAGATTTCGTTTCACGGAGGCAAATTCTCCCTTTGATGATTCTTTGCCTGAAAGACACTGCACTTACTCGCACGGACGGAAAAACATCTCCGGTCAGACCTTGTGAAAATTTGCAGCCGGAGCATAATTCCTTACATGCTTACAGCGCGGATTTTTATCCCGCACGCAAACCCTTCCATTTTCATGTATCTGTAATTTATCAGACAATGGGGGGAATCAACCTGTACGCGAAATCCACTCGAGCTGCTCCCGGTTGGTTATGTGAATGCTCTTCCCTTGAAGATGCAGGATTCCGTCCCGTTCAAATTCCTTGAGGTACTTTACTGCACTTTCGGGTGTTATGCCGGCAAAATCAGCAATCTCTTGCCGGCTAAGGCGTTCAAATGCCTTTTCGTACAAAAATTCGCCTGAAGAGAGATAACAAAGTGTCGAGGCAAGTTTCCCACGCATTTGCTTGTAAGAAAGGTTTTTGATTATCTCCAACAGCCGGCTCTCGATCAGGTTGTTTCGGGAGGTAATCTGGAAAGCAAATTGTGGGTTTGAAATCATTACCTGCTTCAAAGCCTCCTTTTCGATCATGCAAACCCTGGATTCGCGCAATGCCATTGCAGAATACAGGTAATTTTCGTTTCCAAACATACTTGAAAAAGCAAGGAAATCCCCTGTTTTAGCCAGATTTACATTTAATTGTTTTGTGCCACCGGTTTGCACATAAACCTTTACCAACCCTTCAATGATGTAAAGTATAAATGGCGCAAACGCTCCCTGCTTAAACAGAGTTTCGCCCTTTTGATAAATAAGCTGGGTCTTTTTTGTGTTGAGCATTTCCAATTGCTCCGGGGCAAGGTGAAGAAAACACTCAGAGAGTATTGTTGAAGGGAGGAAACTGGAGTTTAAAGGCATTTCCATTCAAGGATTTTTTAATCCGGTTACAATATTGTAACAAAATTTCTACAAAATTACAATTCCTGCCGTGTATTATTGCAACCCCTCAATAGAATGCCAAAAGATATGGTGGCAGTAACTTTGCCCTATCAAATTCCGGTTAAAAAAACTAAAAAGCCAGAATTGAAACGACAGAAAGAATTAATTGAAAATCATTAAAAAAATTACAACAATGGCAATGTTACAAACAGCTCTGCACGAAATCGAAACGGCAAATGAGTTAAAAAAACTTATCAGTGAACACGAAAATGTAATGGTATGCTGCGGCAGGATGGGACCCATGTGCATTCCGGTTTATGACGCAATGGAAGAACTCGAACAAGAAAAGCTCGTCGTAAAGTTCTTCACAATGGCATTCGATAGCCCAGAAGCATGGATTATTCGCAACGATGAAGCATGTAAGGGTTTTATGGGGCTGCCCTTTATCATGTATTACAAAAACGGGAAAGTAGCTCATGCCACAAGCAGCATTCAATCAATGGAGAAAATCAAGGCTGTTCTGAAAGACAAATTTGGCGAGTAGTTTACAGCATGAATGCTGAAACATCTTTTAGCAACCTTGCGTTCGAAGGATTTTTCGCAACAAGGGCCGGTATCCGAAACAAAAAACAAGCTTGAATGCTATGGAAGAAGAGATTTATGATGTAATAATAATTGGTGGAGGCCCTGCAGGACTTACTGCAGGTATCTACACCTCAAGGGCAAAGCTTTCTGCCCTGATCCTCAACGAAGGAGCAGTAGGCGGACAATTGATTATGACCAACGAGGTAGCGAATTATCCCGGAGTTGAAAAAACTACGGGATACCAATTGTCTAACACCATGAAGAAGCAGGCCCGTGAATATGGCTGTAAAATCAAGTCGAATGTAAGGATTTCACATTATTCACTTGAGGATACCATAAAACGCATCACCTTAGATGATGGACAAGTCTTCAGTGCCCTTAGCGTAATACTCGCTCCGGGAGGAACGCCCCGTCCGTTGAATGTTCCCGGAGAGGATACATTCAGGGGGTCAGGCATTTCGTACTGTGCCACATGTGATGGTGAGTTTTTTACTGGGAAAGAAATAGTTGTTGTGGGTGGGGGAAATTCGGCCCTGGAGGAAGCTGTGGCACTTACCAAATATGCCACGCGGGTAACAATAATCCATCAGTTTGACCATTTCCAAGCCTTTGAGCATGCGGTTGAAGAGGCCGAAGCCAATCCCAAAATACATTTCATCCTCAACTCGGTGATTACGGAATTTATTGGCAAAGAAAGCCTGAATGCGGTTGAAGTGAAAAACCTGGCAAACGACAAAATCACAGTTTTACCAACACAAGGGGCATTCATTTTTATCGGATATTCCCCAAAAACGGATTCACTGAAAGGGATTGTTGCTCAAAATGGCAAAAATGAAATCATCACAAACCCTGAAATGGAAACGAATATTGCGGGTGTATTTGCGGCAGGCGACTCCATAGCCAAACGCTACAGGCAAATCACAACTGCGGTCTCCGACGGAACCATAGCAGCACTTTCTGTGTCAGATTACTTAGCGAGAAACAAGAAGAAAATTCTTTTGGAATCCCAATATAATGGAGTATTGATATGAAACATGTAAAATCTTTAGGCGAATTGCAATCAAAGCTTACCACAAACAAAGCTTCCTGGATTTTTATTTACAAAAAAGGGTCATTTGCAAGCAATTGCAGCTCAGAAAGTCTTATGGCAGCAGCAGCGGAAAATCCATCAGTGGAAATTTTCATGGTAGATGTAAACACCACAGGCGATATTCACCCTGCTTTTGGCATAAACTCAGCACCTACCCTATTCCTGTTGGACAACAACAAGATAGTAAATATGGTAAAAGGCTGTCAGTCGGTAGAGTACTACAGCAGCCTACTCAAAAATTCCCTGTTTACGGCAAATGGGTCGAAGTCTGAAAAACCTCAGAAAAGAGTAACAGTCTATACATCTCCATCCTGCTCCTGGTGCACTGTGGTGAAATCGCATCTGAAGCAGCACCAGGTTAGATTTAGCGAGGTTGACATTTCAGCGGATTCTAATGCGGCACAAAACCTTTTCAGAAAAAGCGGGCAAATGGGTGTGCCCCAAACTGACATCAACGGCGAGATAGTGGTGGGATTTAACAAAACCCGCATCAATCAGCTCCTTGGAATACTATAACGAGAAACGAAAACCAAACCATGAAAGAGATACAACCGGTAAACCAAAATGTTTTGATTGGATTTCCAGCTGCGGACTCCCAAAAAATGACAGCATCTGGCATCATTATTCCAGCCACAGTAGAAACTCCAAGAAATTCGGGTAATGTTGTTGCAATAAGCAATATCGAAAACCCGGAAGTGGCGGTTGGAGATACTGTACTGTTCAATGAGATGAGCGGTAAGGAAATAGAATTCGAATCGCAAAAATATCTGATGCTGCCTTATTCAGACATCATTGCAAAAATTGTGGAAACCGAAAGCATCTGAAAACCCAGACCAACCAAAACCATAGAGGCCTCTTTAATGAAGTCGCTATTTTTTTTGAAATAATGTGGATGGCAAAAAATTATGACAGAACAAACGATTTCGTACTATTCACTTTTTGAAATGCTTCGATAACAGAGCTTGGTAGGTTAGTAAAAGTTATGCACCCAAAACCGGTACATAAATTCGTTTTATTGCAGGCTCCAAAAGGAATCATGGATGGGTAGAAATCACAGACAGTTGTAGCCACTAAAGTACAGACTGGAATTGTTCACGCACCCTGAAACCCGGCAAAATGCAGGTAAATGTTGCCTCTTTTTAAGAGGAATGAACCCACCGGAGATTTTGAGTGGGCTCCATTCTTTTGACCCTACAAAATCAGGGGTTTGTAATGCAATGGAGACGCTGGCCGATTTAGCAATAATCACATAATTAGTCTATTGGAATGGACAAATCAGACACATGCATAGAATTTTTTCATATCTTGCATAAAAACTCACTGCCATGGACATAAAAAAGCCTGAAAAAGCCTACAAAAACATTGATTTTTTGATGTCGCCCGCTGCGCGCGAGCTAAGAATTTTATCAGAATTTGTTGAGCCTCGGTCAAGGTTCATAAAAAACAAAGTTTACAAAACGGTAGTTTTCTTTGGCTCAGCCCGCACTCTTCCAAGGGAAAAAGCCCTTGCCCAATTGCAAGCCGTGCAACAACAGCAAACGCCTGATGCCAAGGTTTTAAAAAAAGCCGAGAAAGACCTTGAAAACTCGCGCTATTATGAGGATGCAGTAGAATTGGCAAAACGCATAACTCTATGGTGCAAGGACAATTGCAGCGACCACGACAGGTTCTACATCTGCTCGGGCGGTGGCCCGGGTATCATGGAAGCAGCCAACAAAGGCGCCTATCTGGCCGGAGGCCGTTCTATCGGACTCAACATCAGCCTGCCTTTCGAGCAAGTTGATAACCCATATATTGACCCCGATCTCAATTTTGAGTTCCATTATTTTTTCATGCGCAAATTTTGGTTTGCCTACTTGGCAAAGGCCATGGTAATCTTTCCGGGAGGTTTCGGCACCCTCGATGAGCTGATGGAAATCCTAACTCTGGTGCAAACCAAAAAAATCACCAAGCCATTAAAAATATTGATTTACGACCGTAAATACTGGGATCAGATTTTGCGAATCGAAGGTCTGTTAGAAAATTATACTATTTGCGAAGAGGATTTGAACCTTTTTACCTGGTGCAACACGGTCGATGAGATGGAAGCCCATCTGATTGAATACTTCCAGCAGCAAACCAGAAAACCATCTTAGCAGCCCGGGAAGTTGCCGGTTTGTTGGTAGTCCGGTTAGCGTATAAATGATTTGTTGCGCCTTTGATGGGTCTCAACAAGGACACACGACAAAGTCTTGAAGCGCGGAGCCTTTATATCGTTGCCCAAACTGTCTTTGTTGTTTTACATGTTTGCAAATGCACAAAAAGCATAATAACTCCGAAATTTGCACACAGAATTCATATTCTATGGGTTATGAACACCATAAACCACAGGATGGCCGGTGGTTCGTTCTTGTAATGCGTCAAAAATAGCACATTTAGATTGCTCCGCGAATGCACCGTATTCTGCTGCCGGGTCATCTGCGGATGAATAGCAGATGTAGCCTCTATTAGGCTCAAAGAAAAATTGCAGGAATCCAGCCCTTAATAAGGAAACGGTTATGCTTTACATATAAATTTCAACAAGGTTTTCTCCTTCCTGCAGGCTATTTAAAAATTGGGCTTTATCCAATACGCTTCCACCGGTACGATACGGGTTGGCTGCTACGATAAACTTCAATTGGTTGCCGTTTATCCTTATAGTTTTTGGTGCATAGCAATTTCCATGAATTCGATAAACAAACCTCACCCTGCGACCAAGAAAATTCATCGTTAAGGCAAGTCCATCAAAAGAAATGGGCATTACGGGGTCTAAAACAATGTTGGAATGCTCCACCCTGATTCCCAACAGCCGCGAAATCACCAGTCCTATAAAAATACCGGGCCCACTGGAATACACTCTCCAGCCTCCCCGAAATGTTATTTTTCCTGAGTTTATCTCATGGTATCTCTCGTCGGCCTCATAACGGCTTTTGAAGCCGATGTCGGAGCTTGAGTAATAACAGTTGGCCTGCCTGAAATCCCCGCCGGTTACAATTTTTTGATAATCAACCGGTGAAGCTTGACGCAATGCAAACACAAAATCTTCTGCCCTGCCCATTATAGCAAGGGCTTCTGCGTATCGCAGATGCTCATGGATGTACATCAGGCCAATTTCGCGTCCGAAAAAAGTGCTGCTTTCTGCCCTTTGAAAAATACTCTGGATTCCTCCACGGTATTTCAATGGCTTGTCCATAAGTCTTGCTCCATCGGGACCTTTAAGATGCTGCTCAATAATTTGCCGGTGCACGCTTGCTTGTTCAGTGGTAAAAATCCCGCTCAGGACACCCCGATTCATAGGCAACAAGCTGTAATAGATACCCGTTTTTTTGTCGGATGGGTGCAGCAGAACACTTATGCTCCCATCAGGTTCTGCCAGGCCATAACCGGCCACAATACCCTCCTTAACCAGATGCTTGTTAAAATCGTTTCTGATGCTTTGGCAAATTGCTTTAAGTTCGCGGCTTTTCAGCAGATTGCCATCCTGCTCCAGCACTTGTGCATATTGAGAAAAAGCCTGATAATTCATTTGAACCGTCCAGCTTGAAATCATGCGCGATGCAAGTTCTTCGCTGACAGGTTGCAGGGAATCATTCCAGTCGCCCCCACCGAAGGGTACTAAGGCTGTGCCTTGAATGAAAGAACCTGTAATCCTGCTTAAAAGGCGGTCCATGTGCTCGCGAAGTGGAGTTTGCTCGGCACTGCTCACGCCCTCTGCATGGAAATAGGGCAAATTTTCGTCCAGAATTTTCAGATCGCCGGTTGTGGAGATGTAGTTGGCAAGTGCAATAATGCACCAATAGGCGATATCGCCGTGGGCTTCGTGGGCGCGAATGTTGAAATACCTGTCAAACATCCACCATTGAGGCCAGCCCCCATCGGGATTTTGGTGCGAAAAAATGATGCAGAGCACCTGTCTGACCTCCTTGTATTTTCCCAGATTCATCAGAAGATCTATTGGCCCCTGCGATACATCGCGCGTGCCCCAGGCTGCTCCGCCAAATTGCTCCAATCCATAAGGCGTAAGGTAATGCGTAAGGGCATTTGCTCCAAACCATGGAAGAATTTCCTTTATGGCCTTTACATCCGGATGGTCCAATTCAAGGTTCAGGTTTTGTGATAATTCATTCCAATGTTGGGAGGCCTCCATGCAATCGTGCTTGAACTGCCTTAAAGGTTCATTTATTATGACCGATTGGCCGGTGTAGGGAACCTCAGCAAAAATGCTCAGGGTAAATACATCTGTTTCATGGGTTTGGATTACAAACAACTCATCATCTTGATCCCTCTCTCCCCCTTGTAGCAGCTTCCCGTTTCCAAATGAAAAACCGCACAGATTACCCTGCACCAGAAGCCTGAATTGCGCCTGCGGATATTTTTCGTGAATCAGGGAGTTCTTGCCCGGTTTTATCACAAACTCATTTTGATTCTCAGATGAGATTGCCTTCCAATTATTTGCCTCATCGAAGTGATGGCTGAGAATTAACCGTGTCTTTTCGCCACGGATAACCCTGAAATGCAGGTTCACCTGTGGTTTTTCTTTCGATGTCCAGTTAAGCACCTCCAGCAAGGCTGCTCCATATTTATAAATCCAACGGCAATGGTTCAACCCCATTTCAAAAGCAGAGGGTACCCCAAGCAGGAATATTTTATCATCAAAACACACGAAAATTCTCTGGCCTGCCGGTGATGCAAGATTGAAGGGGTTTGAGCAAACCGAAAGCAGTGAATTGAAATTGGTATTTCCCTGGGTTATGTGGGAGTTAAACACCCCGTAAGCAAACGAAGTGGTTGACACCATATCGTCGGCAGGCGTAAGATGCGACATTGCCTGCATGATATGACCATGAGGCCTGTCGGCCAGCAATTCTTTTGCCTTTAGCACAACATGGTGGTGGTCATCCTTGAAAAATGAAAGCAGGGTTCCTTGAATTTCCTCCACATGCCGCCATTCGGAACCAAAAAGGAGCGTTAATTCATCCCGGGTCAGGTCGTCGGCAGGCAAAAGGTGGTGTTGGTTAAAAAGGTTCGTTTTCGGCCTTTGCCACTTTGCTCCTTCGGTGGGCAATTGGATAGGACTGAATTCCGAAAACACATTATCCAATTGTTTCAAATCATTGCCGGAAGTGGGTTCAGGATGATCCATCAAAAATTTTCCTGCAATGGCGCTGATATGGGTTTGGTGGGGATGGAGCAAAAACGGCTTTACCTGAATGGCCAAAACAGAAGATTCGCCGGCATATTCTCCTCCTAAATTTTCGTCCAACAGTCCTGCGGGGATACCTTTTTCACGATACAACGGGCCGTAAAATTGCATTCCGTCAACACTTGCAGAGGTTGCTCCCTCTTTGCAACCAATCATTAACCAGGGATTTCCTGAAGGCTCTTTCAGGTTTTGCCGGCAACAGATTACCTTTCCAAAAACATCGTGGTTGAGTACAAGCCTTTCGATATACTGGCTTACATAATACTCATTTACCAATCCGTTGGATTTAGTTTTCAACCCTGCATCCTGCACATAAACCACATCGGCTTCAACAGGTCGTGCAGATTTGTTTGTTATCTGCACCGTCCACTGCCAGCTCAGGCTCTTCTCTGAAAGTTGCAGCTCAACCAGATATTCCAAACCCTCCCAATTGCCTTTCGAGTAATACCGGTTGTTTTCGAAAACAAACTGCCCGTTGCTTTCAGGCCCAATCAGCGAAAGGTAATCAATCGTTCCGTCCTTTTTTCTCAAATACAGGCCGGTACCCGATTTATGAAACTCCGGGGTTTCTTTTAAATTGATACGGATAGGGCCGGCTTCGATACTCCTTACCGAGCCACTATTATTAAATTCATACAAAAGACCGGAATAGCTTTTTAAAATCATTTTACAAGCTTAAAACAATGGACAATTCTTTGTTTTTCAGGTGATTGTATCGCAAAACCATGCGATTGGGTCCGCCAATAAGCTCCCTGCAAACTTCTGCCGGCGATACGGAAACGATGGCATGGACTTTTTCGCCCTCCAGTACCAGTTCTCCCTCCAGTTCGCTGTCGCCACCCAGAAGAAGTGTAACTTGACCTTCCTCAACCTTAATTTCGTAAAGATTAGAAGTGGTGTGCAAAATTTTCAGGTTGTCTGAAACCGGGAAACAAATGGGAGTTAAAACACTATAAAGGCCAGGCCAGGTACAGTTGTTTCCCGAATAGGGTATTGAGATTTTTTCAGCAGTTTTGGGGTGGGTGTACCAGAAAATTCCCTTTTGCTCCTCGTTGTAGTAATTCCCTGCAAATAGCAATGCAGCCCCGGTATCAGAATCCCTTAGACGAACGGTAAGCCATTCGTTATCGGTCCAGGCCCTGCTCAGTCTGGTTCTTGATTTTTTCAACAAGGCTTCATAAACAGGTTTATGTCCTTCTGTATCAAACCCCATCCAGGCTCCCAGATGGATAATTTGTCCGCCACCCAGATTTTTTTCAAACCCGCAAGGCATTCCATCCAAGGTGCGTGCTATAATCGTGCAATCGCTGAGTGAAGCTTCAGAATAAGTTATTTGCGGGTTTGCACATTTTATGTCTGTAAAACCCAAAACATCAATCAACGGAGAATCAATTGACCTGGATCCGGCAGGGTACACCCCGAGAGCATCCCTGATAATGGTACATTTACCTTGCGCCATATCGCGATCGGGGAGGTACGGATAGATTACCACCTGCCCGCCTTGCTCCGCATAATCTACAATTACCGTCTGGTCGCGGGCGTTCATCTCGTCGGTGGCAAAAGCCCATAATTGCTTATACTGCTTCAGAGTATTGGCATCAACCTTGCTCAGATCGACCATGTCATAATCAATGTTCAAAACCTGCAGCACCTTCAACAAACCATCAAAGTAAGCCGGCCGCCTGATGGCCGATGGTACAAATTTCAGGGAGCTTGCCCCTGTTTCGGGTCTCTCCAATTCTGTTGCGTAATAGGGCGGATAAAACAGAACACAAACTTCTGCCTGGCGTTTGGCTTCCACAACTGCCGGTTCCAAAACCGAAATCAACCTGTTCATATTCTTCACCAGATCGAATACGGGGTTCTTGGAGCCATCCGCCGCCAATGGTGTAAACCAGTAGAAGGTATCGCCGGAATAGCCCTTTCGGGAAGGGTTTTTCCCTTGTGAAAACATGTAATAATTCCATCCTTTTAGCCCGTTGGCGATACTTGCCTTGTAGAACAGCTCCAATTCGCGGTTGTTGGTTACCACATGGTATTCTCGTGAGCCACATTGAAATTCGGCTGCAAAAAGTGGCTTGTCGCCTTGCATGGCCCGGGTAATATCGTTGATGATACGATCGTCGTGCATGTTGCGATACGATACAAACTCAGGGATATGGTCAACCCCGAAAACGATATCGCTTTTGTCGCCGTAAAGTTCCTCATACATGGTGATATTGACGGGAAATTCGTATCCATTCCCGTAAATCCAGCCCGGCAGGTTGTGGTACAATGGCACGGTGATTCCAAGATTTCTTGCCATTTGTGCCAGCATTTTCAGATAATCGCCATAATAGGAACGCCAGAAGCAATGCCAGTGGTAGTCGCGGGCGCGATCATCCGGCGACTCATAAGCAAGCCTTCCATCTGGAGGCAGCTCAATGCTTTCAAAATCAATGTAATTCGTTTGCCACAAATGATTGATATTCTCAATTGCAGCAAAACGAGACTTGAGAAAGGCAATGAACCGCTCTTTTACGGGATGCCCGTAGTCGGCCTGATGGGCCAACCAGGAGAACACTCCAATTTCGTTGCAAACCTGCATCATTATTATTGGGCCTCCATGGGAAATCTCAAACTTGCCAATTACAGGCAACACCTGCTGATACCATCTTTCCACAGCATCAAGGTAAACCTGATTGAAAAGCCTCACCCCATCGCCTGCAATGGGTTCTCCTCTACGGTTCTGCATTTTGCCCTCAGGCCCAAGTCGCTCGATCAGCCAGTTGGGAAGCCCGGCTCCCCTGAACTCGGCCAGAATGAAAGGTCCAGGTTTTACAATACAAGTAAGCCCAAATTTTTGGCAAAGAGTTAACCATCCGCTAAGGTCGCGTTCCGGCAATGAATTTCCGTCGAAGTCAAATACTCCCTCCTCCGGCTCATGCCAATCCCAGGGCACATAAGTGCTTACTGTTTTCAAACCTGCCTCAACTGCAGCGCGCAGGTGGGTTTCCCAAAGTGTGCGGCGGATTCTGAAATAGTGTATTTCTCCTGAGTTGAGAAAGATTTTTTTACCGTTGAAAATGAAATTATCGCTCTCTATTTTGAAAGCCATAGGTTTTATTTTTATGATTGTAGCCCAGATGAATGATTCCTATTCTGCGTTTTCCCTTGAATTCCTGAGTTGCAACTCCAACTTGATTTGGTGTGTCTGTTTTTCGGTGAGTTTATATCCTATCACAACCAGTACTGACAAAATGCACATTATCAATGGAATCCCAATTTCGATGATCCGCATCATGAGCAGTGTGAATGGAGCCTGCTTTTTCAGAGGTGCAATTTGAGCCTCAATCCTTTCAAGCGAATCGGCCAGGTTGGCTGCTGACAGTGAGGCATCAAGCCTTACGATTTGACTATCGAGTATGTTCAGATGGTCAATCAGGTCATTATAATGCAGTTGGCTGTTCTGATTTTCCAGTGCCATTTTGTTTAAATGCTCTTTCAGAGAATCCGAGCGTCTGTTAATGCGGTTCATTGCCTCCTGAAACTGTGCTTCGCTAACAGTATTGTTCAAATCCGGAGTAAGTTTTGACCTGAATTCCCTAATGCTGCCTTCCAGAGCATCAACATGGGTAATCTTCACCTGATCGAACTGGGTGAACACAATCAGCGCGCCGGCAACAAAACTGGCTGTTGCAGTGCCCATTTTGATAAACCACCAATACACCGAATAATAACTGCCTTCGTTGCGTCGGCCGGTTTTCAGATCATCCTCATCGCAGATATCTCCAATCATGGATGAACCAAGAGTGAAAAAAAACAGCATCCCTGCCGAAAGCAAAATTGTAGGAATAACGATCAGGAAAGGGTACTGCTGGTTGTAGGCAAAAATTTTCGATAGCTGCGCCAACGCCATCAAACCTATTGCAATCATCATGGTATTTCGCTTACCCAACTTGGGGCTTACCCAGTTGAGTGGGAAAACAGCCAACAAACCCGTAACCGCCCAGATGGTTCCATTAATACCAAGCAAGAACGCCCCGGCAACCTTATCGCCCCCAAACACATAAAATATTGGAATGTATGAGCCCAAAAGGCTTACAAAATTGAAGCCCATGGCCAGGGTGAAGACAGTAAGTGTGAGCCGTATAAAATTTTTATTTTGAGCTGCGTGCTTCATGTTGACCCAAAAAGGCGATTTACCCTGCCTCTTGACTCTCTTGAAACCCGGCTCGCGAAGAGAAAAGAACCACCAGAACGAAAGCGGAATTAATATTGCCGCTACAAGGATAGACACATACCGCATACCATCGGCTTCATTGCCACCCGGCCCTCTGAAAATCTCCATATTGGCAAGGACGAAAAGCCAGGGGGTGCTCATGGCAAACAGATTTCCCACAAAACTCTTAGCACTGAAAAGTCTGGTGCGTAGGTGGGGGTTGTTGGTCATTTCCATGCCCAACGACCCATGGGGAATTTCAAAAATAGTAGTTGCAGTAAAAAACAGGATGAGCGCAATCAGGATATACGAAAGCTGAAAAAATTGGTAACTCATACCAAAGGGCAACCGGATAGCTTCTTCCTGGGGGATCCACCATAATAGCACAAAGAACACAGCAACCAGAATCCCTCCGACAAGGATGAAGGGCCTCCTTCGCCCCCAGCGGGTTCGGGCGTTGTCGGTAAAATGGCCTATCAGTGGGTCAGAAACGGCATCCCAAAGCCTTGGGATAATCAAGATTACCCCCAGCCAGAATGCGCTCAACCCTAGGCTGATGTTGCCCATTAAGCCTATCAGGATTCCGGTGATATTGAATAAAGCTATAGGTATGATTCCACCACTGCCATAGGCTGCCAAAAGTGGAAAACTGATTCGCTCTTTGGCACCACTGCCCAACGCTGAAGGGACTTCCTGGTTCTGCATTGTTTAGTCTTTTCGGGTTATTAATAATAAATCACCACCTCAGCCGGAAACGCTTTGATTTCTATTTCGTTGTTGCTGAAATTGGCTGCATTTACTCCATTGATGGTAACACGCGAGGGCATCAGCGAACGGTTGAAATTCTTTATTCGCAGGCCATTGCGGGGGAGTTCAATATCTCCGGTGATGGAAATACGGTATGCATTTCCGCTTTTAAGAACCGAGTAAGAAATATTTCCAAAATGCGTAGGTAGGTTTTTTACCGACATTCCTTCGGGATTGTCAATCCAATCCTGTCGCAGGCCCGCTCCGATGGTAAGCGTTCCGGTAAGTTCATCCTCATAAACAAATTTTGTCCTCACAGCATTTATAAAATCACTGGCAACCCATGTATGCGGCATATCACCAATAAACCGGGGAATGCGATAATCTTTCCACACCACTTCGGCCCAGTGGTACCAGCCCTGCGGCCTAAGGTCGTCTAAGAAAAACTCGGTAAGTTCATGAGCAATATCAGGTCTGCCAAGGAAAATGAAAGTTCCGATCGCCCTTGTTTCGTATGGTGTATAGTTGGTCCACTCGATTTTGCCATCCCGCCTGTTTTTGAAAAACTCGTAATACTGGTTGAAGGTGTTGTACACCTCAGGCCGTGGCAGATTCTGCAATTCGTTTGCCGGCCAGATGGCAATGGTGGTAGATGTGGGGTCGAAATCGCCCAACTCTACACATCCGGGCAAAAAATCAATATTGCGGGTTTGCATGGCCAGCCTCAGCGAATTATAAAGGTTGCGGCTAAATGTATCCCTGACAATCTTTATCCGTTCATATTCGGCATTATTCCCCAAAATACGCTGCACCTCCGCTGCATCCTTCAGGCCTTTAATTACGAAAAAGTTGTCCCAATAAGAGTGCATGGGTTTTGCCGAATAGCCCTCATGGCTGATGGATTCGGGTACAATGCCATAGTAAGCCCTGATACTGTCATTTCCAAATCGGAAATGGTCGGTAGAGCGCTGGGCTATGAGGTATTCCATATAACCCACTGCTTTCAGAATGTTATGGTTTTTAGCCCTTAAGAAAGTGGTGTCTTTTGTGTAATCAAAATATTCCTTGATTAAAAAAATCAACTGTCCGGGGCTGTCGTGCTGAGGAACCGGGTCGGGCCCACGGAAATCGACCACGCAGGGAACCTTGCCGCTATCGAACTGATAATCAACAAACCATTCAATAAAAGCACGGACTTCTTCTGTAATTCCTGACTTCAGCATGGCTGACGAAGTCAGCGACCCATCGCGAATCCAACTTCGTTCGTAAGAGCGCGACCCGGGCTGAATGCCTGCAAAATCGCGGTTTACCAAAATATAGAACAGGCTTGCTTTGTAAGTATTGATCATGCGATTGGCCGACTCGGGCAGGTTAAATTCAATGTGATCGAACTTCGACTGCCAGTAGCGGGTTACATCGAGAAACTCCCGGGCAACCTGCTCGTTGGTTATGTTTTCATCCTCCAGTTTTTTGGTGTGAAAAGGCACCACGAGAAAGAATTGCTTCTCCTGCCCGGGCTCAAGCCTGATAACATATTTCATGACCCCGCTACCCAAACCCTGCGGGTCGGTTATGGAGGTTTGGTCGGGCAGATTGCGGTTTTGTATAAAATTTACCGGGTTGCCTTCATCAAATGTGATAGCTGAAAAATCCTGCCAGGGCAGCAGGGAATACACTGTTTTGTTGTCAACAGATACTACACCCGGCCTTATTTCATTGATGGAATTGATGACTCCTACCCCCCCGGGGAAATTCAAAAACTGATAGTAGGGATTCACCTGAAAGGGTCGCAAAAGGAGGTACAACTCAATGGTTTTGGCCTCATTGGAATTGTTTCTGAGGTAGTACCCGATATTCAGCCTTGAATTTACATTGGCCTCTCCGGCAGCAGTAATCCCCGTAGCAAAGGTTATATCGTCGAGATTCCAAGTAACAGTCGGGGTAAAATCGAGGGTGCCTGTTGGCTTGGGAAAACTCATGGATTGGCTTGAGGTAACATTTTGCCAGTTGTATAGCTTTCCATCCACTCTAAGCATAGGTTCAATGGAAAACAGCCCTTTATCTACTTCCACCATACCGTCTTCGCATATCAGGGCTTCGCGCAGGTCGTTGTTGACTCCTGTAACCGTCCAATACACTTTCTGTTGCGAAAAGGGTCTGGGAAAACTTCCTTTGGGAAGATGTTTGGCCTGGTACAGGAAAAAATCATTTGCTGTGATGGATTGTTCAACTCGTAAAATTTGCAGGTTTTTGATTCCATACCTCCTTCCTGAAGCGCTTTCATGCATGTCAATTTTCAGGTACCGGACTTCCTGCTCAGGCAATCGTACAAAGCTCCGGTCCGACCTGTTTTGGGCTACCGAATATTCTTTCTCCCAATTTTTTCCGTCGTTCGAAAGCAGCACATCAAAGCGTTTCGCCGCCTGCTGTTCTACCCAATCTATATGTATGCCACCAAACTCGCGCCGGGTAGCAAAATCGACAATGTAATGCTGGCGTCCGCCCTTACGGCTTTGCCACGATGTGGCTGCATTGTTGTCGAGAGCCAGGGTTGGAGCGTTGCCTCTGCGGGCAGATGAAGCAGTTCCCAGAGGTTGCGGATATACAGCGGGCCTTGGTGGCAGCTTTTCGAAACGCAAATCATCAATCCAAATGGTACCATTACCTCCAACAAATGAGGCTACAGTAAATTCGATCCTGTCAGCCCGCCTGAGGATGCGGTCGGTAGTCGGCCCCCAGGCAAAAGATACATGGCGGGGCCTGATGCGCACCTGGGTCCACTCGGTAGGGAAATTGTAGTTTCGTTTGTTTACCCACCACACATTGTCGCCCGACTCGTCAATAAACTTAATTTCGAAGGTGTTGGACGGAGATTCCGCCTTAATCCAGAAAGATAATTCGTAGTTTTCGGGTATATCCAGTGGGAACCACTTTTGAATCCCGCCAAATCCCATTCCCCGCGTAAAATCGTAATCGAAGCGAATGGCATTTCCCGTCTTTCCTGGCTCAAGAGAAATATTTCCGGCAAAGGCTTCCGATTTAAGAAGCTCCCAACCTGCTACGGATTCAAAATCGTCGAGCAAAACGCTCTGAGCCTGTATATTAGGGCGGGTGATTAAACATAAAACAACCAACCCCAAGAAAATCAATATTTTTGGTTGCATATTGTAATAAAAGTTAAAAAAAAAGAATCAAATGCTTATTTTAATCTAAATCCGGCCGTTAAGCGAATTGCCTCGAGCTTGATTTTAATTACGGTAGGTATTCAAACCCCAGCCTTGATAATCCCTTTTGGATAATCGGGTCTTTCATAACATAATTCCATACAAGCCCGGTGCGGAAGTTTTCAATCATGATCAACATGGGTCCTTGTGCAATCCCGATGAAATCATCGTTTACCCAGTTTGCCGTTGGATTGAAAGCATCATAGAAGCCAAATCTTCCCCATATTTTGTGCCCATACCTTTCAATCATTGCCCTTGCAGTGGGAATCACTATCTCGGGCGCAAAAGGAAGCGAAGAAAGCGGACCATATGGTGCTATGGTACCATCGTCAAAGTAATTGTATTCAGGTGATGTAGCTCCCCTTCCGGCATATTCTATAAATTCTTTGCCATTAAAGTTGTAGGCAGGTCCGGGTCCGTCGCTTGCGGTAACTCCCCATATAAGCGAGTCATAACCAACCCACCCGTGAGGATTATCTATGGCATATCTTTGCTGTGAGAGGGTTGCCCTGCGCGAATTTTCGAAGTAGCATATCCCCTTTCCCCTCATAAAACGGTCTGCTAGGCCTCTGAAATCAATGTAGGCATGGGAAAACTGATGCCCAAACAATGGAGGGAATGCCACATGTTCAATACCAGGATAGTAAGTATGCCATTTGTAGCCACTCAACCAGGCCTCGTAACTTTGCTCGGCATTTTCCAATCCCAGCCCTGCGGCCAAAATGTATAGAAAAAGTGCCTCGTTGTAGCCTTTCCAGCCCATGTGGTGAAAGCCGGTTTCCGGGTACCAGCCCATTACGATGGTGTTTGCAAACTCCCCATCGCCCCGCACAATCATAAACTCCCAATCAATGCGCTCGAGCAAATATTTCGCCTGTTGGCGGATTTTAGCTTCGGTTTCGTTGTTTTCGTTGAAATAATTCCGGGCAAAGATTACACCCATCATCAACAGGCCGGTATCTACGGTAGAAAGTTCAGATTCCCATACCCGTTTGCCTGTTTCCATGCTGAGAAAACGGTAGAAAAACCCCCGGTATCCGGAGCTTACCGGCTCGGGTCCCTGATGGGAATTCGCAAAGAAGTTGAGCATATTCAGCGTAATTTGGGCGGCCTTTTCCCTCGAAATCCAATTGCGCTCAACCCCTACTGCCAGGCTGGGGAGCGCAAAACCAGATGCTGCAATATTGGTGGGAGCAGAGTGCAGCATCCTGTCGGGGACTATTCCCCACTCGGGATGATGCAACTCGAGAAAGTAGAGAAATGCATGATATTGTATGGAGTCGAGCATTAGCTCATCATCAGCGGTAATAGGGAAGTCAATGTTGCCAAATGACCTAAACTCGGGTTCGGGCTCCCTTTTGCACGACACAAGAAAAAAAGTAAAAAGAAGAATAGCAACAGTCAATGAGGCCGGGAATGTATTCAGGTGCAGTGGCACCCACTTTGTCAGCCAATGAATTTTCATGATTTGAATTTTGTCAAGTTATTATTATAAAAAACATTTCCTTTTCCTTTCAATCGTCTTTAAAAAACATTGCCCACAGTCAGTTCGCTTTAATAAAAAAGCGCGCAGAACCATCCTGTCAACACTCCGTTTCAGTCTGCCTGAATTATAAGGTTGATACTACTTTTTGCAGTAAAACAAGGACATCTGACATTGCAATCCTAGAGAAAAGAACTGCAGGCGAATCCTTCACCTCAAAACGAAAAACCTAAATTTTGCAGGCCTCTCCTTACATTTTCGTTTCGCATGAACAGATCCCAGATCAATCCGGTGCGGTGATTTTCAATCATTATGATAATCGGGCCCTGATTTATGGCCAGGTACGACCGTGCAAACCACAAGGTGGTAAGGTTAAATGCGTCATAGAAGCCATGTGGACCCCATATTTTGTCGCCAAGCACAAAATAAAAAAATCGCAAAGCCTCCATGCTTTCTGCAGGAGTATAGGGCATTGACGAGATTGCAGCGGTGGGAGCGATAACGCCCAAATCGTTTGTAGGAGAGTTGGCACTATAGCCGTGGTCAACATCGCTGGCAGTTAACCCCCAAACACTGGAAGAGTATCCCACAAAATTGTTCGGGTTAGCAATGCTGTGCGCCCTGTTGATGAGAGTGTGCGCCCTGTTTTGCTCCCAGTAGTGTGCGTATTGGTCGCGCAGGTTGCGTGGGTCCAGCCCAAGGAAGGAGTAATGGGCGAAAAACAATGGACCCCCAAGTTCCGGGCCTAAAGGAAGCCTTATTCCGTGATACATCCTGTTGTTTACCATTGGGTAGCTCCCGCTTCTTGCCCATCCCTGATGATACACCTCGGCTGGGATGGAAAATGTAGGCGAACCTGCTGCAAGAACATAAACTATAAGGCTTTCATCCCATCCTCTTATCTGATGGTTCATTGCCCAGCCGAAATTTGGCGACCAATGCCAGTACAAAACATTTTCGTTGTTGCGCCTGAAAAAACTCCATTGAACGGCTTCGTACATCTGCTGGATGGTTTGAACCAAGGCCTGTTCGGCAGGTGAGCCATTCCTGAAATATTCCTGAACGGCCAATAAGCCTTGCATAAGAAATGCTGTTTCGACCAAATCGGCCCCGTCGTCTCTGGCGCTAAAAGGGATAGTGCGGCCGGTTATGCCATTCATCCAGTGCGGGAAAGCACCATGAAACCTGTCGGTGCCAGGGCGGTTGAGAAAGTTTACCATGGTGCTGATTCTGTCGAAACCTTCCTGCCGGGTGATGAAATTTCTTTCAATACCTATCAGAATTGCCATAAGTCCGAAACCGCTTCCACCCATGGTAACCAAATCGCCCGATCCGGATCGTTCCCTTATCAATCCTGATACTGGGTGGGCATAATCCCAAAAATATTTGAAAGTTTGGCGCTGAACAAGGGTTAAAAGTTCTTCGTCAGAAATTTTTGGAAATTTGGGAGTGCTGTCAAGCCTGGTCCTGAAGGCAAATTCGTATTCTCCTGCAATGTTTCCACCGAGGTTTCTTCCCGGAAATACAACCAAACGGTACATTGACAGAGGCTCTAAGGGCCGGGATGGGGTAATATGAAGCCAGTTCTGAGTTTTCTCAAACCGATAGCGATAATCGGTGCCTAACCCCATTATGAAAAAATTATCTTTGTCGAATTTTGTAGTATCCACTTTGGCATTAAACAAAATACTGATTTCTACATTTTGAAAATCCACCCAATTGATGACAGAACCTTTTGCAACAGGTTGATTATTAATCAGTACGGATTCGATTGCAATTTGCGGAATTTGCGCATTTTGATTATTATTGCAGCCTGAACCCAAAAAAGAAAGACCCAAGAAAACAGCAATCCATTTCATAAACAAGTCAGATAAAATGGGAGCAACCCTTTTGGCCGTGATTGCTCCCAATTGAATATTAAAGCTCCTCCTGTTAATTGGTAATTTGCGATACCTCTGCATCGTAGAGACTCTTGACCTCTGTTGCAGTGAGAGCCCTGGAGTAAACCCTCAACTCATCTAAATTTCCTCTGAACCAGCCCATCCATGGATCGAGAGCTGGGCCTTCAGTTCTTGGTCTCCAAGCGCCAATATTGATAACATCTGCGTTTACAAAATTCAATGCCCCAAGAGGCCTGCGGGGAGTTACATCCGGACCTTCAGCCCAGCGGTCTTCCACGCCCGGATTGGTAGGTACTCTTGCACCGTTGAGGAAAATAGTGAACTTTGAGGTAACGGCATCATACTGCAATACCAGATGCATCCAACGATCGACGGTAAATAAGCGGGAGCCAAACCCAATATGCTGACCCGACCATGGAACGCCATCCTTCCTGAAAAAAACTCTTAAATTCAATGAGTCTGCGGTAGCTGGTAGTCTATCAAGATGTATTTTTAGGTTACCCCAAAATAAATCCGCAGAATTACCTATTTCAAAGATTGTAGGAACCGGATCGCCTGTTACCAGGGGCGACCTCAGCCACATGGCAATAGAAAAGGAAGTTAGAGTACGCAACGGGCTACCTGTGGGAAGGTTGTAGCGCATATGGGCATTGATGGCTCCCTGGAATGCCTGATTTCTGCGGCCTGGTACAAAGGTTACCCCCGGCTGTACTACCGGACTAAGGTTGGCAATCCTTTCGACTGCGTTGCCATCAAAAGGAAAGTGGGCTACCAGATTAGCGGTTGCAATGGTGTTTGGATCCACTCTTGCAAGACCATTGTTGTCTTCTTCAACTTCACAGGAAGTTAGAAGTGCGCCGGAAAGGAGAAGTCCTGCCAACAGGGCGCCTCCGGAAATCTTAAACCATTTTTTCATAGTTTTGGTGTTTTAGTTAGTAAAGGATCAAAAATTAATTATTAAAAATCAGTAACCGGGATTTTGAGTCAAGTTCAAGTTCAATTGCAATTGTGCAGCCGGAATGGGAAACACTTCGTGTGTGCCGGCCCGGAATCCGGGCAGTACGAATGGTGCCTGGCCGGTCCTAACCAGATCAAAAAACCTGTCCTGCTCCATAGCAAGCTCGGCGCGGCGTTCGTCCCAAATATCCTGCAGGGTTAATCCCGCAAGGTCGTTCAAACCCGCCCTGCGCCTGACCATATTCACAGCGTTTAAAGCTGTCATTCCACTGGTAATAGGCACAGTTGCTCCCCGAACCAAGGCCTCTGCATGCATAAGCAGAATATCGGCATATCTTAGTATTCGCACATTATGATCGAAGCCATATCCATTAAAGCTCCAGTTATTGTAGAAGGAAGGAGTATATACTTTTCCGTTATAAACCGGATTTGTAACTGTCACCCTTATGCTGTCGCCCTCAGGGGTTTTTGTGCCTCTAAACAACAAAGTTGTGAATGGCCGTATGACCTCTCCCCTGGCAGCGAAAAAGTCCATAAGATTCTGGCTTGGTACATTAAACCCCCATCCCTGCATATTGCTTGGGGTGTTTCCCCTGGGACCCTGCACAAACGCATATTCGACAAAAGTAATCGGTCCGGAGGATCTGCCAAAAGTGGAACTTTGTATTTCGAACAACGACTCCCGGCTGTTTTCGCCTGCCACGCTAAACACCTCACGGAAATTGCTGAGTAGCCCAAACCGCCCTGATGCAATGATTCGGTTGGTAAGCGAAGCTACAGAGTCCCATTCGGCCTGATATAGATGTACTTTCGCTTTTATGCCCATCGCTGTAAAACGGTTGATACGGCCGGCCCACTCGCCGGAGTGCCTTTCTGGTAATACTGCAATTGCCTCCAATAAGTCCTGCTCAATGAAATCATACAATTCCTGTGTGGAAGCCTGGCGTACCTGGGCTAGTTGCATGGGTGTAAGAATTGTATCAATAATCGGAACACGCCCAAAAAGCCTTGTAAGATTAAAATATGCGTAGGCCCTAATGGTTTTTGCTTCGCCCTGGCTCTGACGGGCATACAGCCGATCAGCCGGGTTCAACAAAGCCGCTTCGAACAGGGGCATCTGATGGATAGCAAAATTTGCAGCGCTCACAATGTCAAAGAATCCGGTCCAAAGGCTGTTGATTAAGGGGTTGGTAGCACTGTATGTAAAATTGTCAAACTCCGCCATTGACGGATTATCGCCCGGTGTGCTTCCTTTGTAGGCATTGTCGGAAGTTACCTCAAAAGCACCAATATAGGCAAAAGCATGGGCATCAAAACTGCGCATACTTGCATAAGCTGCACTAACCGACAGGAAGATATTTTCAGCCTTGGTAAAATCTATACCTGCTATAGGCAGAGTACCTTCGGGCCTAAGGTCTAAAAAATCAGTGCAAGCAGTGAGAAGAAGCGGAAGTATCAAAACAATTGAGAGCCGGGCAAAACCCATCCGGCTATTTTTAAACAGCATTTTAATAGGATTGAGTTGCATGCTGAAGATATTTTTCAGATAAGTGAACTTTAAAAAACCAGCGCTTTTCATATTACAGAAGTTTAAAAGTTTGCCCTAAAACCAAAAGTGTAAATAGCCTGCATCGGGTGTACGGAAAAATCCACCCCGGAACTGATAGGCGGACCGGCTATTTCTGTTGTGAATCCGTTGTAGGTGAAGAAAGAGAATGGCCGTTGGGCAGCAAAGTATATCCTTAGGCTCGGAATAAAGGGTATATTCTCCAAGGTGTAGCCGATTTGAATGTTTTGTATGCGAAAGAATGACCCGTCCTCTACAAAGAAGTCGTTGGCCTGCTGTGTGAAGGAAAAATTGAATGCCTCAGCAGAAGGATAGGTATTGGAGCGATTTTCGTTAGTCCAGCGGTTCCGGTAAAAATCCAGGTCATAGTTTCCGTCGGCAAAAATATCGCGCATCATCCTTTTGGCGTTCAGAATCTTGTTGCCCACCTGAGCGTATAGATTGATTCCAAAATCGAATCTGCGATAATTTACCCTGAAATCAATACCTGAAATGAGCCATGGTAAGGGGCTGCCCAGAAATACTCTGTCGTTATCGTCAATCACATTATCCCCATTCTGGTCGCGGTAAATAAAGAAGCCTCTGTCTTTAATGGCTTGTCTCACAGGGTGACGCAATGCTTCGGCTTCGGATTGAAACACCCCATCAATTTCGAAGCCAAAAAACGAACCAATCGGATGTCCAACCTGCGTTCTGGTGGTAAAATTTCCCCTAACAAATGCACCGGGGATAAACTCACGACCTTCAAGGGCAAGCACTCTGTTGTGGAGGGCTGATGCATTGAAGCCTATCGAGTAGCTGAGGTCGTCAGTTACATCATCGGCCCAGTTGAGCATCAGATCGATACCGGCATTGAGCACCCTGCCATTGTTGGCAAGCAACTCGGCAACGCCTCCGCCAGTAGCTATGGGTGCAAAGAACACCACATTGTCGGTAGTACGATAAAAAAAATCTATATCGCCTCCAAAACGAGGGTCATTAGCAATGAAATCGAATCCTATGTTGAACTCGCTCACTACCTCCCAGCGCAGATAGTTTTGCATCACCGTTTGTGCCCCCATACCATCCACCAGCCTGTTGCCAAAAACTCCGGAACTCTCAGGACCCCTGCGCCCAAGGATTACCTTCGAATTTGCCGGTATATTGTCGTTGCCCAGCATACCCCAGCTGGCTCTGGCCTTTAGATAGCTGAACCAGGTCTGATTTTGCATAAAGTCTTCGTTGGTAATGTTCCAGCCCAGGCCTATAGACGGGAAGAATCCCCATTTCTGCTGATATTTGGAGCTTCCATCGGCACGAAAAGTAAATGTTGCAAAGTAGGTGTCTGCAAAATTGTAGGTTCCTCTGGTAAAGAATGAAAGCCCATGATACCGGCCAGCGCCATCCCATGCGTTTCTACCTACATAGGACCCTGTTGAAATAAACTTGGATTGATCATCAAAACCGGGAACATTTTCTGCAAAGCCACCAAGAAATTCATTGCGTTCGATACGGGTAGATTGTCCCAGAAGTATGCTATAGCTGTGCCTGTTGTGCGAGTCGGTGAAGGTCAGCAGGTTGTCAATGATTTGTCTCGAAGCAGTTCCCGATATCTTATTGAGTGTAGAATTCCTGAGCCCTTGTGAACCGCCCACATTAAACTCCGGCATGAAATTTCTCTGGTTGAACGAGTTTAAGGTTTGGTGGTATGAAGTGCGAAAGGTAAGGCGATCCCGAATAGGGTAAAACTCTGCATAAGCACTGAATATGACCTGGCTGCCTCGTTCAAAATTTTCCGGATAATAGGCTGCAGCAAATGGATTTCCGTATTGGTTTCCGAAACCAAACATCTGTGGCGAGCCGAACCTCCTGGGGAAAGCATACTTATTGTTTTCATCAAACACCGGATAAACCGGAGGGTTTACAAATGCCTGAAAAAAAGCTCCGTCATTAGGTCTGTAATGATCGTGTCTCGAAATGAAACTGTTTATGCCTATTTTTATGTAGTCGTTCACAGTTTGGTCGAGCCTGGCCCTAAAATTGAGCCTTTGATAGTGATTGTTGAAATTCATAATACCCAACTGTTTCAGAAAGCTTCCTCCGATAGAATAATTTGAGCCCTGGCCTGCTCCCGATATATCAAAACTATGGCTGGTCATGGGAGCTATACGCAAAAGCTCTCTATACCAGTCGGTGCTGGCCGGAAAATCAGCAGGGTCTTTTGGCACGAAACCAGTGCGGTTTACATTGGCCTCGTTGAACAACTGCACATACTGCTGAGTGTTGGCAAGTGGAAGAATGTTCACAGGCACCTGCATTCCGAAAAATCCGTCAAAACTCACCGTTGGACGGCCAATGCGCCCTTTGCGGGTTGTGATAAGGATTACGCCATTTGCAGCTCTTACACCAAATATGGCCGCAGCAGATGCATCCTTCAGAATGGTAACATCCTCAATGTCGGACGAACTGATAAAGTCAATATTATCAACAAAAACACCATCAACCACAAACAGCGGGTTTGCGAAATCACCAATGGAGCCAAGCCCCCTGATACGCACGGTGGGGCCGCTACCCGGTGCACCACTCTGTATAATCTGAACTCCAGAAGCTTTACCTTGTAATGCCTGAAGTACATTTGACGAGGTTTGCCGGGCGAGGTCTTCTCCTGAAACCCGAATAATGGGGGCAGTAAGGTCTCGCACGCGCTGTGCTCCGTAGCCAATTACTACGAGTTCTTCAAGGGCAGTAGCCGCAGGAACCAACTCCACATTTAAAACCTGGCGATTGCCTACTGGAATTATCTGCTGCTCAAAGCCAACAAATGAAAAGATTAGGGTCTGGTGCTCGGGCAAAAGCTCAATCTGGTAGTTACCATTTATGTCTGTAGTTGTACCCCTTGTTGTTCCCTGAACTACTACATTCACTCCCGGGAGCGTCTCGCCGGTGGCAGATGAAGACACCGTTCCCGTAACGATGCGTTGCCCATGGGCCGCAAAAACGAAAAAAAGACTAAAAATGACAAGTGTTATGCTCTTTAGACCAATTCCTCTTATTATTATGGCATTCATAGGCTTGAATTTGAAAATTTATGAAAGTTCTATTTGTGTGGAAACCATTCGAAGCACATTTTAACAATACAATTCAACCAAATTCTTCAGCAAGTCGAATTGGAGGTGAAAGATAATTAGTAGCAACCGGGTAATGTAAATAAATGGGTACAAAACAATTACTACACCCCAAAATGGTATTTTTCCGATGCCTCATCAAAAGCCACGCATTTTTCTGCGGAAATCTCTATTAAGCTGGCTTTGTGCTTTTTAAAAGAAAATTTTTTCTGAAATTCCTGACGGATGGAAAGTAATTTTTTTCAGGATCGTGGGATTGGGAAGCTAAAAAAAAGATAGCACTCAGAGTGCAAGAATGAAATCAGAAAGGCTCTGATCAGACTTTAACCCAATTCTTTTCCTCAATCTATATCGCCTTTCTTCAACGCCCCGAACAGAAATATTCAACAATGGCGCTATTTCTTTTGAAGATAGATTGAGCCGCAAGTAGGCGCAAAGCCTCAAGTCGCTTTTCGTAAGATCAGGATAGTTCGATTTCAGGTTGTGAAAAAAATTCTCATGAGCCTGATAGAACAATTTTTCAAATTGCTCCATGTCGTGATCATTCTTTTTACTGTCCTCTATTAAATTCATTATGCGGAAGTGGAATTTTTTTGGGACAGCCCTGCCTAATTCCTCTTTCTGCCTTTGCACCTCGGCGAGAATCTCACCCAGCAACTCATTTTTACGGATCAGCGACATGGCGTTATTGGCCAGTTGGGCGTTCTTCAGACTTACTTCTGATTGAAGTTTTTCGTTGGCCAGGGTAATCAATTCCTTTTCCGCAATTTCCTTTTGCCTGATTAATTCTTCCTTTTGCTGTCTTAGGACTTCTTCCTTTTTGCGGAAATGCGTTCTGAGGTATTTCAGCCTAACTTGCCACAATAGTGCAACCAATACTACTGCATATAACAAAAATGCCATGCCTGATAAAAACCATGGCGCCCTGATCCGAAATGTCAAATCGGTTGTACCAGTTAAAATTCCCTTGCTATCCAGGGTTCTGACGCTGAATGTGTAGGTGCCCGGGGGCAATCGATAATAGGTTACTTCGTTTGTTTGTACCCAGCCTGACCAATGTTGGTCAATTCCCGTGAGCCTGTATTGAAAAAAACCTTTTTTACCGTCGGGGTCGATGGCAAAAAAGCGAATCTTTACATTATTTAAACCTCTGCCAAAAGTTTTTACCCCATCCCATTCTCCATAGAAAATTGTCGTTTTCTCAGGTTTTCTCCACTTAGTAATATCCTCTATTGCAGGGGGTGTGTCTTTTACAGGCAATCTTTCAAGCCTTGCCAGGTTGAGTATTGAAAACCCGTTGACCTGGCAGATAAGGTGAAGCGAATCGTTGAGGGCAACTATGTTTTCATAACCTTCTACTACATCAATCCCGTACATCTGAGGCAGAATCCTATAAATAAGCCTGGCTTTCCCAAACCGAACCTGAAATAGGCCGATTTCATTCTTTTTAAAAAACCAATACAAATCGTCTGCTGCATTTACTACCATTGTTGCCTTCTCAAATCCCTGAAGCGAAGGTATTATTTCATCAAAAGAGACAAAAACCTGCCTTAATGCATCCCATTGAAGAATGTCTGTTCCGGTTAATACTACAATCCTGTTATCCAGAGTAAAAACCCTATTGGTAGGACTGTTCAACCCTTGCCCGGGACCAATTTTTAATGCCTGGTGCAGGGTACGCAGGTCGTTAGCGGGCTGAAGCTTGTAAATTCCTGTCAGTGTATGGCCAAGCCAGATATTTCCCATGAAATCTATTTCAAGAAAACGGGCAGGGCCACCCCATCCGTCGAGTATATGACTGTATTTCCATTCACCATCCAGAAATGAATAAACTACCAGATGGTAATAGGTGCTTTGCACAAGATTACTTCTCTGTGGACTAAAGATTCGCCTGAGATTGAAACCACCCTTGTAACTGCTGATGGGTACCAATTGATTTCCTCTAATAAGGAAGGTCCCTTCATTGTGCCCACAGAAAAGTTGCCCGTCTATCACTTCAAGAAACCAGACCTGTCCCTGGCTACCGGGAATCAATTCTCCACCTGAAAACCTCCCATTTTCATTCATATTGAAAACATGAATCCCCTGGTTGGTGCCCACATATAAAACATTATTGTGTAATGCGGCATCATATACTGCTCCAATATTTGCAAATTCACCCGAGTATGACTCAATCGGACTGTTCAGGTCAATGAAAACTAGTCCTTTGTCAAGTCCCACCCATAGGTTGTTGTTCCGGTCGCCTGACAGTGCCAAAACCGTGTTGTTTTGGAGAGAATTGCCCGAGTGGAGATTTGTAAGCAATCGGCCTTCAGTATCCAGGAAGAACAATCCTTTCCGAATGGTGCCAAATACCAATTTGTCGCCTAACCTAAGCGCATTATTGATCTTTCCTTCAATCAACTGCTGCTGGGCCTGATTGTTCCAGGGGCTCCAGGTAACCCCATCATACTGAAAAACTCCTTTAGAACTAGTTCCGATTAAAAACCTGTGTTCATCCAGATGGATTACGGCCTTAATCTCAGTTTGGGCAAATATCTGGCTGCCTTCTAGAAAATACAATTCATTGCCCCGCAATTCAAACAACCCGCCATCAATCTCCTGGATAAAAAGCCTGCCGGCACTTTGCAACAAAAACAACATTGGGCCCGGCAGAATAATCTCCTCTATTCGCTCATCAGTGTAGCGAAACAGCTTGCCAAAGCTTTGAAAATATATGGCTCCGTTGTGTTCTTCTATACGCCAAAACTCCTCGTTTCTGATATTTACTCCGTCAAGCAAAGGAATCAGGGACTGATACTTCATGGCTCCGGCCTCACTTTGTGTCCAATACCCAAATTCTTCAAACGAGCCTGTATATACCTTCCCGTCAATGTAGCGCACCGATCGCACAGGTGTTTGCATCCTCAAGGGATGTAGCCTGAAAGAACTTCCCCTCAATGTTAGCAGGCCATTAGTATTGCCTACCAAAACATTCCCCTTGCTGTCAATATCTATAGACCAGTTTTGGTTTCCGGCTCCATAATCCATTCTGGAATAACTTGTTACATGAACCGAAATCCGGGCAAAGGCATAGTTGTGCGATATCATTTCGCAAAAAATAAAACCAGCCAAAAAGATCACCAGAAAGGCTAATGCCCTGCCAACAGCCATAAAATCAAGATTTTTGATACCCACAAATTTAATACTTGTTTGCATCCATTCGTATGCGAATCCAAAAGTTAGCTGAGCAGCCCGCCGGGGAGGGTGAAAATGACTTTTTATCACTATCATCCGACTAATTTCAGACATCCTTACCCCTCGCAGTTAGAAAGTGCGGTGGTTTTGAAGATTAAGCGCAGATCAGTACCGGGAAAAACAGTTTCTGTTTCGTTGAGCAGTTGAGTAATCTGACCAACTGCATGATTAAATCTGGGA
>Ga0209316_100110_pt1 | contig 31076 bp, 30 predicted proteins | sample 3C3metaG_FD_184150 | JGI IMG/M metagenome (GOLD analysis project Ga0209316, IMG submission 184150) | Freshwater bacterial and archeal communities from Indian Creek, Illinois, USA - 3C3 metaG (SPAdes) (version 3) | ecosystem: Environmental > Aquatic > Freshwater > Unclassified | place: USA: Indian... | reverse complement strand
TCTGGTTGAAAGGCCTTAACAAGTAATATTATTATGCAAAGTTGTAGTGTAAAGTTAGTGCGTAACAGGTTGATATAATGTACTGCTTTCGCTTCAACTTTGCATAACGATATGCTTTCCATAAAACGAGGCCTCTATCTCACGGATGGTGTTGTAGATTTCCCAGAATATTACTTCGTCAATGTCTTCTACCGAAGTCCTCAGGAAATAGACCCCTTCTTCTTTGCGGAAAGCAGGGATTACCCTTTTTCCATGCCAAACTTGCCCCACAGGGCTGTTGAGCTTGTCGGTAATCACTACCGGTTTGCCCTGCTCTTTGGCTGCCCGGTAGTCTTTCAGCTTGCCGCGTGTAACTCACAGGTAATGGTACCCTTTCGATTTGAGCATCTTCAGGTTGCCCTGGTAAGCTATTCCCGCATCAATTACCACCATGGGTTTGCGCCCTTTACCTGAGGTTTGGGCACTCAGCCCCTCTATGATGCCTTCGAGGGTGGTAACCTCGCTAATATTACCACGATATATCCTGCTGTATTTGACAAACCCCTGTACATTGACCACCAGGACAAGGGTAATCAGGCGGGCATCTTTGCGCTTTTCCTTGCTGTTGCCGAACAAGGGCCAGGTGGCTTTGCAGCTTTCGGCCCTCGAAATAGGTGTTGGTCAAATCGTACAGAATGATTTTGTCCTGAAGGTCAAAAAGCTCGCTGGTTTTGTGCGAAAGGTAGTTTTCCAGCCCTTCTCTGTTGTTATAGAGCAACCTGCTGGTGGCATACAACTGATGGCGGTTTACAAAGCACTTTTAAAAAATCACCTTTTGATTATCAATGCATTAGAAGTTTGACTACACAAAAATATTTTACCCGGAATTTGCATATCATTAATAATCAGCAATATAATAAATAAAGTTTTTTTCAGGGTATCGTTCCATGCGCAAGTTGGGTTAATATCATGCCCGACATACAAAAGAGACTGCCTCATTTTTGAGACAGCCTCTTTTCAAGCATGTGTCTTTTGTTGATAAAAAAGGCAGCTGGGTCAATTCCCCAGCGCAATATTTAGTCCTGCCCTGATTATCCTGAATGGCATTGGCCTGTGTGCTACAATCTGAAATTTGTGGTTCCAAATATTTTCAGCACTCAGACTCATATCCATTTGATTGTTGAACAGTGCAAAAGCTTTACTGATGGAAATATTTCCTGTGTTGAAGCCGGGGATATACTGACTGTTATCGGAGTTTGTGTAGCTTTTTCCGGTAATATCGTGGCTATAGGAAAGCGAAAAACTCTGATGACGGAACGAAACATGCAATCCTGCCCTGTTGCGGGGTACATACATCAGTTGCCGGCCTACCGATAAGTCATTTGCAGAGGTAGCAAGCACATTTCGGGCAATGCTGTGTTCGTATCGAAGGGTCCATTTCATTACTGTGTTTCCCAAGTTTTGCAATCCCGATGCCAGGGCTTCCAAACCGTAGCTGCGAACTTTTGCACGATTTTCGGGCATCCAAAGCCATGAATCGGCCTGCGGAAGCCAAACTATCCAATTTTGAATTTCCCGCCAGTAGCCTCCAATGCTCAATCTGGTGAATAGATTGTTGGATGCTTCCCTAATGCTGCCTGCAGGGATATGCTCTATGTACAAATCGTAATTCCATCCTTCTTCGGGCTTTAGGTTGGGGTTGCCTCCGGGTATCCAGTACATATCGTTGAGCGAAGGGAGTCTGAAGCTATAGCTTGCGTTTCCTTTGATGTGCCAGCCCGGCATGATGCGCAGGCGCATCCCCAGCGATGGTGCAATAGGTATTTCGGTGCCGGAGATCATTTCCTTGCGGGCACTGGTATTGATTCTCAGAGCCTCGCCCAATGGGGTCCAAAGGGCAGAAAGGAAAACGGCCGCAATGTTACGATCTTTATTCCCCTGATATTCTAAAGCTTCAGCCCGGGTGTTCTGAAAATTCAGCCCTCCGGTAAATAGCATCTCGGTATTGGCAACCCATCGTACCTCTGTTTCGCCCAGTAAAGTGGCAAATTTGTACGATAAGGGTTCGGTAAACACATCGGAATACACGATTCTGTCTTCTACTCGTGCTACCCTGGCATAGTAGGTAATTCCAGGAAGGTTAAGCGTATATTGCAGATGCATCCTCAGGCTATTGTCGTCCTGCTGGGATAGGAATGTGGGGAAATTGGTTGGTGGAGAGAGATCCCTGCTACTTTCGAGCCACCACCACTGGAAGTCCAACTGATGGAGGCGGCCGATTTTGAGCCTGGTGTCGTGCATAAGGCCCAACTGCCCGAATGCGGCATTTTGTTGTTTTTGGGTTGGCACATCTGGCTCCTGAAAGTTGGGAAAGCGATAATAGTTGTCGCTATCGCGGTGAAAAAGCCTTAAAGTGCTTGAAAAGTTATTTGACGAATAACTGGCACGCAAACTTTGCCCCAATTCGCCCTGACTTCCTGCATTTAGACCCATGCGCAGGCTGAAGCCCGAATTGACAGGAACGGCATTGTTCAGAAATACTACGCCTCCCATGGCACTGCTTCCCCACAAGGCACTGCTGCCGCCATGTTGAATCATTACCTGATCAAAAAAAAAGGACGGGATCAGCGACAAATCTGTGTGTCCGTTCATCGGACTATTCAAATTCACACCATTCCAAATTATCGCCGTTTGCCCCGACGCTCCTCCGCGTTGAGAGGTGGTTGCCAGCCCACCTGGGCCATAACTGCGAACAAACATGGCTGAATGATTTCGTAGGGTACTGCCCATATCTAAGTTGCTCAGCAAATTCAAAATGGAATAACCAATGGTTTTGCTGAAGTGCCCAGAGCCGTGATCAGCCACTTTGCGCGCATTTATACTTACCTCCGGCAGGAAGACAGTAGTGTCGGGCGCTTCCGACCTTGCTGGTATCACAAAAAGGATACTTAAAATCAGCACAATACTAAATGATAGTTTTTGCATACTTCAGAAATTTGCTCCGGGTAGTCCCGGAAGGTTTTACAAACGATTCAATACTTCAATCATTTGTAACAAAACGGCAAAATGCTTGGAATAGAAAAACGATAGTACGATTTTCCTTGCTTTTTTTCCCGAAAGCTACAAACCTTAAGAAAATGGCAGGTCTTCTGACTTACTCCTTGTTTACCGCCTTCCCGTTTCTCGCGCGCGAAACAGTGGCAATGAATGGTAAACAAACTACAGGAGATTACAGCAGCGGGTACTGTCCGGGATTCACACCCGGTTCCCTATTAATCCTCAAAATCCAGCAGATTTTTGGAACCATTTCAGTGGGTAAAGATAGAGCATTTGAAATATCTGCTACCGGATGTTCATAAAAAGTGAACAACTTTCGAAAGATTTCATACACAATTGCATTAAAGTGCCTGAATTTGCATAAAAACAAAATTTCCATGCAAAAAGACCTATAACTCGTGTGTTGGAGAAATTGTTTGCTCCTTAGGTTTTTCTGTGAGACTTGAGTGGTGACAAAACCAAATGTAATTGAACATTTGGCTTGCTTTCAACGACAACATTTTGCCGCTTGCCGCAGTAGGGATTTCGGAGCACTTAACTGTCAATCTAGCACAAATGTTGATAGAAGAATTGCACTTGATTTAAGCATGTCAGCCCCCATTGAGGCAAATGGCTGTTACCTGCAGGGCTTCCTATTCTGCTGAAAATTCCGATAAATTTAATTGTGCATTTGCAAATTGCTGTGTCCAAAATCCGTGAAGTTTTCCATTTTGATAGTTTTTTTCTTTATCTCTAATTTCCAATATTTTTTCTCTTGCCGCTGCTGACATTGACTTTATCGAGACAAGTCTTGATTCTTCGTCAATTCGAATTAGACAACGTTTGGGAATTTGGTGTGCTTTTAGTCTACCGTCTCCTCTTTTATCTGAATATTTAAAGTCAGTTTCCTTTTCTGTGATTTTAAAAAGCTCTTTTAGCTGAGGTGTGTCTAATACTAAAAAACCCTTTTGATAGGCTTTTTCCCCAATCGGTATTTGATGGTCTTCGACTAATAATAATATACCGTTTTCGCTTAATAAACTTGAAATTATTCCTTCATTCTGAAATAATTTAAGCCAGTCTTTCGGGTCGATTTCGTGAAGTACATTACACATAATAATCACATCAAAACTACCTTTATCGTAAGCTGATAGCAAAGCACCAAAATCATTGAAGTATTTTTTAGAACAATCACCATAAGCTTTAATTAAAGCCCCTTCGCAATGTTCTTTGTCATTTGGGAACTTGTCATAAGCAATGTATTCAATATTTTGAATTAACTTTTCCTGATTAGTTGTATCAAGGTCAACAATATTAGAGATAAGTCGTCCTTTACCGGCACCATAATCCAACACTCTCAATTTACCAGTTTTTGATAAACTCAATAAATCTGTTCTGATTTGAAATGATTGGGGGTCATTCGAATCAGTCAAAACAGCTCTAGGTTCAAACAAGCACTCAAAAGCAAATCTACTTGTTGCATACTGAGATGGTAAACTAATGAAGTCTTGAAGTTTTCCAACCTCATCTTCACCACCTAACAAACTATGGAGTACTTTTTCTGGTATTTTCCCTGCATGTTTGATTTTGTTGTTTTCAACAAACCAAATTAAAGAAGGGTCAAAATGAGCCAACAATGGAATCGAATGAGTTGCTATCCAAATTTGTCCATTTGTTACGCAATTTTGTATTTTTTCAATTGTCTCAATTATTACTGAAGGATGTAGATGATTCTCTGGTTCATCAAGGACTAGTATTAAGTCTTTTAAGGCTTGCCCTTGACTATAAATTGCCAAACAGAATTGAAGCAGTATTTTTTGACCGTCAGACAGATTTGATTGTCCCATTGGAAAACCAAAAAGGGTTGCCTCATCATTTATTGTCCTTGTAATCTTAGTATTCAAAAAGATTTCAATAATATTCTGAAGCTTCTCATAATCCGCAATTGCCTGATTTGATTCTTCACCAGTTACTTGTGTGTACTGGTGAGTCGAATTAAACCACCTGTCTTGGATTACTTGGATTTTTGCATATACACCTTGTGGCAAGTTGTCTATGCCCACTTTGTCAATTGATGTTGCGTAACTAATAATCTGGCTTTTCGCAAAGGTATTACAGTCTTGGAGGTCAAGCCTTTTTGGAACGAACCGAACAAAGGAATAGTTGTCGGATTGGATATCGGTTTCTATATATGACCACTTTTGCTCAATCTCACAATTTCTAAGAGCATTTTCTTGATCTTCTATATGTCGTTTATAGTTGTCAATATTTCTTTGGATTTCTTCTTGTTGGTTAGTCTCTGTTTGAGCCTTAAGTTGAGGCTCTAATTGACTTATTGTTTGTTTGTATACCGCTATGTTTGATATGTGTGCCTGTTTGTCAATGAGTGATTGTGCTAATCTTGATTTTAGGGGTTTTGAACTAAATATATTAAATATTTTATTAAGTATTCTGGTCTTGCCTGAACCGTTCTTACCTGCAATTAATACCACACTGTCAAGCTTGTCCATTCTTATGTGTTCAAGACCGTCATTATTGTCTGGTGTTTTTGGGATGTCTATTTTTTTTATTCTCATATTGTCTAATTGTTGTTGTTCATTAGCCCTGCATGCAACCGGTTGCTAAAACAGTTCGATAAGTGTAAAAACAATGATAGTGATGGAGTATGCCATTTTTATAAGGGTTCCTGCAAGCAACCCCAGAAAACTTCCGGTTGCTGCCTTAAATGCTTGTGAAAATTTCTTTTCTGACATCATTTCGGCAACCAGAGCGCCTACAAAAGGCATGATGAATATTCCGATAGGTGGCAACATAAACATCCCCACAACCAGTCCAATAGTTGCGCCATACATTCCGTTTTTGGAACCCCCTGTTTTGCGCGTTGCATACACAGGTAAAACCAAGTCAATGACTGCAATAACAGCGGCAAGGATGCCAAAAATAATCAATTGACTAAGGGGAAATGTGTAAGAGGGTGTTAAATGAATCATCAACATACCGGCGAAACTTAGGGGCGGTCCAGGTAATATGGGTAGAACGGCTCCCAGAAAGCCCGCAATCAAGAAGAGAACTCCTGCAATAATTAGTAAGGTTTCGGGCATTATGTGCCTAATTTTTAGGCATTAAAAGTGCCAGGATTAGATAAGCAAGGATGCCGGAACCAATAAAAAGGGCAAAAAGAACAAACACTACCCTGATGATTGTGGGATCTAAATCAAAATAATCGGCAATACCGCTGCATACTCCTAGGATCCATTGATCACTCCCTTTTACCAGTTTTTTTGCCATGGCTTAAAAATTTTGATTTCAAAAAAATAACTTACAATTGGGCAAGATGGACATTGACCTAATTTTAATTAAAAGTAGCTAAAAATATACGATCAATGGGGAAGGATATTTTTTTTTGCTTTTGATCGCGGATGATAGCTTATCAATGTTTCCAATAGGTATGACCTGTCGAGGTGGGTGTAAATCTCGGTAGTGGTAATGGATTCATGGCCCAGCAATTCCTGCACCACCCTGAGATCGGCACCTGCCTGCACAAGGTGCGTGGCGAAGCTGTGCCTGAAAACATGGGGACTAACCTTTTTCCTGAGGCCGGCAGTTTTACTCAATGTTTTTACAATCACAAAAATCATTTCCCGGGTAAGCTTGGTTCCATGTTTGCTTAAAAAAACATAATCCTCCTGACTTTTTTTTGTTTCAATAGCAGGGCGATCGTGCTCTATATACTGTAATAAGCATTTCTTTGCTACCGATCCCATAGGTACCAACCTTTGCTTATTGCCTTTTCCGGTAATGATAAAATAGTCTTCCTTAAAATTCAAATTGCTCAGATGGAGATCGGTAAGTTCTGAAACCCTTAAGCCGGCACCGTATAGGGTTTCGATGATAGCCCTGTTGCGGTTGCCCAACGGATTGCTAAGGTCTATGACGGCTACTATCCGGTCTATTTCCTCCAGCGATAAATGTTCCGGAAGTTTTACAGGCAGCCTGGGCCTTTCCAGCAATTCAGCAGGATTTTCTTTAATAATATCTTCCATTATCAGATATCGGAAAAATGCCCTTACCCCGGAAACAATTCTTGCTAAGCTCTTATTGCTAAGGCCTCGTGCTGAAATGTGATGTACAAATTCGGTGATATGAGCTGGTTCTATATCTGAAAAGCCTAAGGAACTGTGGTGAGAATTAAAAAAATCGGCCAAAATATCAAAATCATGCAAATATGCTTCAATAGTATTGGGTTGGTGCGATTTTTCGAAGTGTAAAAAAGCGGCAAATCCTCTTTTGTAACTTTGCCATTTCATAGGCTCTGAAATAATAATTTTGACCTTGCAAATATATGACTACAGAAGACAAAAGTAACTTTCGAGATATGGTTTTTGTTTTGCCCTTGATGTTTTATCAACCCGGCAAAATATTAAAAATTAGGATTTTTAAGTGCCATTATCCTCGATTTACTTATTTTTGCAATCTTTAGCATAACATAAATTGAAGATTACAGTGAAATTTTCTCAGAAAACTATAAAAACCGGTTTGATAGTAATAGGAATGCTGCTCTTGGTGGGAGCATTGCTTTTTGTTAATTTCAAATTTTTTGGAAAGGAGGCAGAGCAAACCCTGCAACCTGAAATTGTACTTGATGATTTCGGTTTTCCAGCAGACCAATACAAGGTCGAATCGCATCCTATAAAATCCAATCAAACCCTTTCGGGTGTGCTTTTGGGTTTAAACCTCTCTCCTGACTCCGTATTCAAGATTATCGAGGCTGTAAAGGAGCATTTCGATCCCAGGCGAATTCGCACGGGAAATACTTATCACATCTATCATAGCACCGATAGTATCAGAGCACTTTCCCATATTGTGTATGAAATCTCAATGATAGACTTTCTAACCATTAGCTTTAGGGATTCTCTGCTTGTTTCCAGAGGGCAGAAGGAAGTAGTTCTGGAGCAAAAGACCGCAGCGGGTGTAATCAGTTCGTCGCTTTGGAATACCATGAATTCACTCAATCTGAACACCTTGCTTGCCATACGGCTTTCTCAGGTATTGGCCTGGGAAGTGGACTTTTACCGCATCCAGGAGGGTGATAGATTCAAAGTGGTATATACGGAAAGCTTCGTTGGAGGACAGTCTCTTGACATCTCCCAGATACATGCTGTATATTTCAAGCATCAGGGCAGGGAGATCTATGGTTTTCATTTTGTTGCGGATACCATCAATGGCTTTTTCAACAAAGAAGGAGACAATCTTCGTAAAGTTTTCCTGAGGGCACCTCTGGAGTTTGGCCGCATTACCAGCAGATTTTCACACAGCCGGTTGCATCCTATTTTGCGCCATAGGCGACCCCACCATGGCACCGATTATGCTGCACCTTATGGAACTCCGATATTGGCAGTAGGGGATGGGGTGGTTACCCGAACAGGCTTTAACTCCGGAAACGGTAACTATGTGCGCATCAGACACAATTCTATTTACGAAACCCAATATCTCCACATGCAGAGGTTTGCTCAGGGCATAAGACCGGGAGTCAGAGTTACTCAGGGCCAGGTGATTGGATATGTTGGATCTACGGGGCTTGCAACGGGTCCCCATGTGTGCTTCAGGTTTTATGAGCATGGCACTCCCATAAACCACCTCAACAAAGAATTTCCCTCGGCCGACCCCTTGCATCCGGATTTCAAGCCACAGTTTATCCCCAAGCGCGACAGCCTGCTGAATATTCTCAATCAGTTGGAGTTTCCGGCAGAGGAATTGGCCAAGCAAGCCCAGCATCCTTATGGAAGTACTTGACCTTATCGGGGATATTATGGACTGCAGGTCCAGTGGCGCTTTAATGATTTGATTTGGGTCTGATCACAGCGCATTTCTGATGCGCATCAGTTTTTCAAGCAATAATTCGAGTCGTTCGAGAGGCAGCATATTGGCTCCATCCGACTTTGCTGATTTGGGATTGGGGTGGGTTTCGATGAAAAGGCCATCTATTCCGGAGGCTATACCGGCTTTTGCCAGGCTTTCGATAAGGTGAGGCTGTCCGCCTGTTATGCCCGAAGCCTGATTGGGTTGCTGCAGCGAATGGGTTACATCCAGAACAACCGGAACTCCAAATCCTTGCATTACCGGCACACCCCGGAAATCGACCACCAGATCGCTGTAACCAAAGCTGGTACCCCTTTCTGTTACAAGTATTTTATTATTGCCTGTCGATCGTACTTTGTCAACTGCAAATTCCATGGCATGAGGCGCTAAAAACTGACCTTTTTTGATATTTACCACTTTATTTGTTTTAGCAGCGGCAACCAGCAAATCGGTTTGCCGGCAGAGAAATGCCGGTATCTGCAACACATCCACATACTGGGCTGCAATAAATGCCTCCTCATGGCTATGGATGTCAGTTACTACAGGTACACCAAATTGCTTCCCGATATCCGACAAAATGGATAGTGCCAGGGTATCACCTATACCCGTAAAACTGTCGAGCCTGGACCTATTGGCTTTTTTGTACGATGCTTTGAAGATAAAAGGAATACTGAGTCGTGTGGTAATTTTGGAAATAGCATCTGCTATCTCAAATCCCATAGTTTCGTTCTCCAGCACGCAGGGTCCGGCCATAAGAAAAAATGGCGCTCCAGGTTTACCTCGACTTTCAAAAATCTTGTTCAGTACTTCATTCATTTTGTTTTGCATTAGGTATAATGAATGGCCAGCCAAATACAATGAGGATCTGAGCTGGTGTAGCTTACTCTGTGCTTGGTGCCCGATGGAATATTCAGATAATCGCCAGGCTGAAGATGGATGGTCTTGCCGTCAACAAATTCCATTTGGGCTTTTCCCTGAAGCAACATTACCCATTCGTTTTCGGGTTGTGCAAGCCAGGTGTTGGCGGGGGTGGTCTGACCTGTACTAATTATGCGCTCGATGCGCATAGTCTTTGATGCACAAAGGGTTTCAAAGATCTCCTGCTGAGATATGCCGGGAAGTCTGGAAAAATGAAACAAATTCTCCAACTGCATTGTACTTTCGGGTTATAAATAAGGTTCGAAATCTCCCTTGCCCTGCCTTACAACTATCATCTCATCGCCCGTACAATCAACCACCGTCGAAACCTGCAGGTCGCCAATCCCACTGTCAATTACCAGGTCAACCCGTTCCATGAATTCTTCATACAACAACTCAGGGTCAGTTAGGTATTCCACATCGTCGGATAGAGAAAACACCGAGGTGGAAATAATCGGATTGCCCAATTCCTGAACTATCAGTCTTGGAATGGGATTTTCGGGAACTCTAATACCAATGGTCTTTTTCTTGCTTTGAAATATTCTTGGCACCTGACTGCTGGCGTTCAAAATAAATGTAAAAGGCCCTGGAAGGGCTTTTTTCATAGTTTTATAAATCTGGTTGCTGAAAGGCCGGGTATAATCCGAAATATTACTCAAATCGGTACAAACAATTGAAAAGTTGGTTTTTTCCAACTGCAGGCCTTTCAGTTGTGCAACGCGTTCTACAGCTCTGATTTGAAACAAGTCGCAACCGAATGCATACATGCTATCGGTGGGATAGACAATCACACCTCCATCCCTGATACATTCCACCACTTGTTGAATATGTCGGGGATTGGGGTTTTCCGGGTAAATCTTTATCAGCATATTATACATTCTGGGTGGATAAAAGTACATATTTTTTTCATGCAGGCCTAAGGCATGATATGCCTGATTTTGTTGCTAACAATAAAAGGAGTCTCACACAGGGCAAGGACTTACTGCAAGGTCAAACCCGAATTCCTCTTACCTTCGCCCATAGTTTTTAAATTTTTGTTTAAAGCCTGGTTGTTCGTATTATCAATGCCGGAGGCCTGTATTTGTTTTAAACAACAAATTGTTGGATCAGGCAAATTTGCTAAACATAAATGATTTTTCAAAAAAATGGGGCCAGATCTAAAACCGCTTTTTGGTCTATCGCTCAAAGAACTGGAAGAAGTAGTATCTGTATTGGAGCTACCCCGGTATGCTGCAGGGCAAATCGCCGGTTGGCTTTACAAAAAGGATATTAAAGAGATTATTCAGATGAGCAATCTTTCGCAAAACGCGCGCGATTTGCTGATTTCAAAATATAGTTTAGGGGTTTCCGGCCCATTACAAGTACAGGTTTCGACCGATGGAACCAAAAAATACCTTTTTGCAACTTCCGGTGGCCGTTTTATTGAAACTGCCTATATCCCCGAACCCGACAGGGCTACTCTGTGCGTATCTACTCAGGTGGGTTGTCGCATGGGTTGCAGGTTTTGCATGACCGCCACTCAGGGTTTTCAAGGCAATCTCTCTGCCGGTGAAATCCTCAATCAGCTCCGAAGCATACCCGAAAGGCGCACTATTACAAATATTGTTTTTATGGGCATGGGCGAACCATTGGACAATCTCGAAGAAACATTGAAAAGTATCGAAATACTTACTTCAGCTTGTGGATTTGGGATAAGCCCCAAGCGCATCACCCTTTCAACTATTGGCCTGATGCCGGCGATGAATTTGTTTCTGGAGAAAAGCACATGCAACTTAGCCATTAGTCTGCATTCGCCGTTCGAGGACCAACGCCGGGAACTCTTACCCATGGAAAAAATGCATCCCTTTAGGGACATCATTGCAGCCCTCAAATCACTTGGAGCGGAAAAACAAAGGCGCATCTCATTCGAATACATCGTTTTCAAAGGTCTGAACCACACCCGAGCCCATGCCAACGAGCTTGCACGAGTGCTGGATGGTATTCGTTGCAGAATCAACCTGATCAAATTTCATCAACTGCCCGGCAATGAACTGCAGGCTCCATCTGATGATGATATGCAGTCATTTCAGCAACTACTGGAAAAGAAAGGCATTATTACCACAATTCGCAGATCCAGAGGACAGGATATTGATGCTGCCTGCGGGCTTCTTTCCACAAAGAAAATGACCGGGAAATCTCCTAGCAAACAGGACTAACAATTGCATCCAAGCCTGTGTCAAATCTGAAAAGATACATTGCAGAAAACCCGGCGGGATGAAGAATTTTTATTCAGACAAATGCCAAAATATCCTGAATAGCAACAGCAGTCCATGCTGCTTTCTAAAAATGGCTTAGGGCAGGCTAAAGCAAACTTTTGGCGTAAAACCAGCTTTTGGAAGTCAGTTTTTTGCAACCAGCAATCCCTTGTTGTAGGCCAAAATAACAAACGCAGCAGCGATAAATACAATGTTTTTGATGATGTATTGACCCACAATGGTAGGCACAATCGGGAAAATGGAAAAAGTTTCGGCAGGGAATACCAAAAGGGGTGTAAAGGTGCCTGCCATCTGAAGAAACAGCAAAATTGTGGTTGCTTTCAAAAACAAACCCGTGACAAATCCCAGGCCAATAATAACTTCCCAGGCTGCCAGCAAAGGCATAGACAACACAGGTGGCACAATGCCAAACGATAGCACCTCAATAGTGCGGGTTGCAATATCCTGTGCGCTGCTTACTCCGGGGAAAAATTTCTGGAATCCAAACCAGATAAAAACAATACCCATGGTAATGCGCAGGGCGGGCACTCCATTGCGTGCCATCCAGGAATAAGTACAATTTTCTGCTTTCATTAGTTTTTCTCTGAACATCATTTTGATTCTTTAAATTAGAGATTTGTATTATGTTAACCCAATTTAAAATTACACTATAAATTTTCAATATGTGCAAAATCTTTTTTTAAAACATGCAAGATTTTGAAATTTTTCCATTTTGTAAACATCAATGCTTGTAAAAGGTTCAGATGTAAAGGTGATTTTGTGAAAAAAAAATTACAAAATTTCGCTCCATCTTAAAAATTGAATTGAGAAGCTGCGCTTTGGCCCCATATCCAATCAGATTATAAAGCCGCAAATTTGGATTTGAGGTACTTTCCTGTGTAAGATTGGGTGCATTGCAGGAGTGCCTCCGGGGTACCCTCAAAAACCAGATACCCTCCCTGATCACCACCTTCGGGGCCCAGGTCAATAATCCAATCTGCGCATTTGATTACCTCAGGATTATGCTCAATGATTACAACGGAGTGTCCGATTTCTATGAGAGCTTGAAAAGCTTCCATCAGTTTTTCGATATCGTGAAAATGCAGTCCTGTGGTGGGTTCGTCGAAAATGAACAGTGTTTTTGCAGCAGAAAAACCCTGCACCAGAAAAGATGCCAGTTTAATACGCTGGGCCTCACCGCCGCTCAGTGTGTTGGACGGCTGTTCGAGCCTTACATAGCCTAAGCCCACATCGGCTAATGGCTGCAGTTTTGCAGATATGCGCTTGCACAATGCGGTATTTTTTTTACTGTTCTCAAAAAATTTGATAGCATCATCCACTGTGAGGTTGAGGATGTCCACTATAGATTTTCCTTCAAACAATACCTCCAGCACCTCATCCCTGAAGCGTTTGCCGTTGCAGCTTTCGCAAACCAGGGTAATGTCTGCCATAAACTGCATTTCGATTTTTACATTTCCATCTCCCTCGCACTCAGAGCACCGGCCGCCCTCCACATTGAAAGAAAAATGCCGTGTTGTGAATCCCCGTGTCTTGGCAAGGGGTTGCTCTGCATACAAGAATCGTATTTCGTCATAGGCTTTCAGGTAGGTTACGGGGTTGGATCGGCTTGATTTGCCAATGGGATTCTGGTCAATATACTCTACATGTGCCAGAGTGTTGTAATCACCTGCCAATTCGTCGAATGCTCCCGTGCGTTCGGTTAATCCTCCGTGCAACTTTTTCAGGGCAGGATACAGGATAGATTTTACCAAGGAAGATTTACCCGATCCGCTTACTCCTGTAATTACTGTAATAATCTTCAGAGGAATTTTCACATCAAACCCTTTCAGGTTATTGTGCGATACTCCTCGCAGTTCAATAAACTCTTTCCATGAGCGTCTTCTGAGTGGAATGGGTATTTTCAGTCTGCCGGAGAGATAACACGAAGTAAGGCTGTTGCTTTGCGAGAGCAATTCCTGGGCATCGCCCTGAAACACCACCTGCCCGCCTTCTGTGCCTGCCAGGGGGCCAATGTCAATAATCTGGTCTGCCACCCTCATGATGTCTTCGTCGTGTTCCACAACGATTACCGTGTTTCCGCTATCCCGAAGTTTTTGCAATATTCCGATGAGCCTGTGGGTGTCGCGCTGGTGCAAACCTATGCTTGGCTCATCCAGGATATAGATAGATCCTACCAGGCTACTACCAAGCGAAGTGGCTAAGTTGATTCGCTGGGATTCGCCTCCCGACAGGCTGTTCGACAACCTGTTGAGTGTCAGATAGCCAAGGCCTACATCAGAAATATATTTTAGCCGGTTGTTGATTTCAATCAGCAACCTTCGGGAAATCTCAGATTCGTTCTGATCCAGTGTAAGGGTATTAAAAAAATCAACCAATTGGTCAATGGACATCAGTACCAGTTCGGATATGGATTTGCCCGATATTTTCACATGGTTTGCATCCTTGCGAAGCCTGGTACCATGACAATCGGGACAGATCCGCTTGCCTCTATAGCGCGACAGCATTACCCGGTATTGTATCTTATAGGTGTTTGCCTCAACCATGCGAAAAAATTCGTGCAAGCCATTGAAATAGCTATTACCGGTCCACAGAAGTTCTTTTTGCTCTGCAGAAAGCTGATAATACGGCTTATGAATGGGAAAGCCGAAATGATATGCACTATTGATCAGGGCATCGTTCCACAATCCCATCTTTTCTCCTTTCCAGCATACTATGGCTCCTTCGAAGACACTGAGACTTTTGTTGGGGATTACCAGGTCGGGATCAATGCCTATTACCGAGCCGAAACCTTCACACAGCTTGCAAGCTCCGAATGGATTATTGAAAGAAAACAAGTTTACCGAAGGCTCTTCAAATGTGATTCCATCTTTTTCCAGGCGGTTGCTGAAGGACTCGCGATGCATTTGGCCATTTTGCTCGAATGTAACATGGCACTCTCCTCTTCCTTCAAATAATGCAGTTTGGATCGAATCGGCAACCCGGATTTTAAAGTCCTGGTCATGCCGTAGCACTGTAAGGCGGTCAACAATGATAAAGGATTGAGCTGAAATAACAGGCATGTCATTGAGCAACTCATCAATCCTGCGTATTGCTTCATTTATCCAAACTCTTGAAAACCCTTGTTGATTCAAAACTTGCAGGTGTTGCTTCAAGCTGCGTCCACCATTGAGGTGAATGGGAGCAAGAATAAAAAAAGTGGTTTCGGAGGGCAATTCCAGGATGAACTGCACCACATCTGCAACGGTATGGCGCATCACCCTCTGCCCTGAAACAGGCGAATAGGTTTTGCCTATACGGGCAAAAAGAAGTTTCAGGTAATCGTAGATTTCTGTAGAGGTACCCACTGTGGATCTGGGATTGCGGCTGATTACCTTTTGTTCGATGGCAATTGCAGGAGATATCCCTTTTATGTAATCCACTTCCGGTTTATGCATTCGGCCCAGAAACTGCCGGGCGTAAGCACTCAGACTTTCCACATAACGCCGTTGCCCTTCCGAATACAGGGTGTCGAAGGCAAGCGACGACTTGCCCGAACCCGAAAGCCCGGTTATTACAACAAGGCTGTTGCGTTTAATGGATACATCAATATTTTTGAGATTGTGAACCCTGGCACCTTTTACAAGTATATAGTTTTTTGGGCTATGCACCGGGATTTGTAGCGAATCTTTTCCCATCACTAATTCAAAATAACCGCCAAAGGTACGCATTATAACCCAAGTTGCTTACCCGAAGCATGCCTGCCCGGACTTTTTGCCGGCAACAACAGGGTGTGGGTAAAAGGAAAATGATATGATTTTCTATTATTTACTGTTATTTGAAATACCGAGTTTAATTTACTAACTATCAACTGATTGAATTATGATGAAAGAAAATCTAACCGATTTCATTAGTTTCAACAAAAATAACCAAACGAGCTTTCACCCAATGATATCCAATTTGCCCCTGTACCCAATAGCGCATTGGCAGAAATCAGTTACACTTCCGGTACCACAGGCTTTACCAAGGGTGTTATGATTCATCACTGCCCCAGATTATGGAAGGATACAGCGAGCAACTCAACCAGGAGTTGCCGGCCTATATGAGCGTTGCAATAATCAGAATTGTGCCAGAAGAATTTGAAAAAACTCCTAAAAAAAGCATCAAAAGATTCATGTATTCAGTGGAAGATTAGCAGTTCTTGCTGACGCTTTAGGTTTCGCTATTGAAAGGCAGTCCCGGTGTATCAAAATTTTTGTGCATTTGCTCGCAGGAGGCTGTGTTGTAATTATCCTTTAAAATGAAGGTTTTATGCACAACAAAAGCGCCTCGATTCACCAAAATTTGTTAATGGACGGCCTTTTTATGCGTATTTTACCCATAAATTACAAGTATTTTCCGCCGATTGAATTAACAAATTTTTTAGTAGTTTTGAATCACAAAAAAAAAATGTTTTTTAATAATATTTGTAATTTTGTGTTGATTGTTAAAAATTATTGTTTCATTTTAAAAGAAAGGCAGATTATCGAATAGTTTTACTTTATATCCATTTTAATTAAATTTTGTGGAGGTAAAAATGCAAAACTATTCTATTTTGGGCGATCAAGAACTGGTCAGCCTTTTCATTAACGGTAGCCATCAGGCCTTGGAAACATTAGTGAAGCGGCATCAGAGCAAAGTTTTCACCTACATTCTCCTCACTATCAAGGATCGGCATCTTGCCGAAGATGTTTTTCAGGACACATTCATCAAAGTCATAAACACATTAAAGTCGGGTTCATATATCGAGGAGGGCAAATTTCTTTCCTGGGTGATTCGCATTGCCCACAACCTGATTATTGATGCATTCAGGCGAAACAAAAGAATGCCCTATGTTGAAAATAATTATGAGAAGGATTTATTTGAAACACTTAAGGTGTATGACGAAAATGTTGAGGATAAGATGATTATCAATCAGATACATAAAGATGTACGAAGTTTGATAGAAGTGCTTCCGGATGAGCAAAAGGAAGTATTAAAAATGCGTCATTACCAAAATTTAAGTTTCAAGCAAATTGCCGATGAAACCGAAGTAAGTATCAATACAGCATTAGGTCGCATGCGCTATGCACTTATCAACCTTCGGAAAATTGTAAAAGAGAAGGACATTATACTCACTCGCTGAGTAGGTTCACAAAAGGGAAAGCCGGGAAAACCCGGCTTTCCCTTTTGTGAAAAGGAGCTCATTGTGGCTAAATTTTCTTACTTTTACCCCCTTCATTTTGCGGAAGTGAAAATTTTTGAAAATTACCGGCTTACTTCTTTGAATTCTTTTGGCGTGGAGGCCAAGTGCCGATATTTTGCTGAGGTAACCCAAAATGATGAGCTTTTGGGCTTGCTGGAAAAATTTCCTCCGCATATTTTGCCACATCTTTTGCTGGGAGGGGGGAGCAATATTTTGTTTACTTCCGACTACGACGGTTTGGTCATAAAAATTGTCCTGAGAGGAATCAGAGTACGCCGAAAGACTGTCGATGAAGTTTGGCTAGAGGTAAGTGCAGGTGAGGATTGGGACGAACTGGTGAAATTCTGCGTGGAAAATAATTGGGGTGGCCTGGAAAACCTTTCGGGTATTCCGGGTTCGGTAGGTAGTGCTCCCATCCAAAATATCGGTGCCTATGGAGCAGAACTGAAAGATTCATTTGATAGCCTTTCGGCATTGGATAAGGATACCGGTAATATTGTAACCCTTACAAAGGAACAATGTAAATTTGGATATCGCGACAGTATCTTTAAACGAGAATTCAAGAATCGTTATGCGATATTGGGGGTAATGCTTAAACTCACAGTCCGGAATCATGTATTGAACATGACCTATGGAGCCATTGGTCAAAATATGCAGGAAATGGGAGTGCAATCTCCCGGTATTATGGATGTGCGAAAGGCAGTGCTCAGCATCAGGCAAAGCAAGTTGCCCGATCCTAAGGTGATAGGCAATGCAGGGAGTTTTTTCAAAAATCCCGTGGTGAGCATGGAGCATTTTCAAAATTTTATTGAGAGAAATCCGGGCGCATCATGGTACCCCGACGGTGACAGGTATAAAATTGCTGCGGGATGGCTCATCGAGCAGGCCGGATGGAAAGGATATCGCGAAAAAGATGCAGGTGTGCACAGCAAGCAGGCACTCGTGCTGGTAAATTATGGAAATGCCACTGGAAATGAAATTCTGCAACTTTCACATAAAGTGATAGCCTCAGTTTATGAAAAATATAACATCTTGCTGGAAGCAGAAGTGAATATTATATAAAAGTTTTAATCATTCAAAATGGAGCAGTCTCTTCTTTTTGTTCAACTATAAATGTGCAATTAACCCAAAATCTTTAAAGGAAGTATGCAGTTTTCTAATCGGTTGTTGAAAATAATCAGGAGCATTCTTGATAGAATTCCCTCGAGCCTTTATAAAACGGATTTTTTAAGAATGCAGGAACGCACTGTATTTAAGCGTATTGAACTTACCGTAAGTATTGTTATCGTGTTTTTGCTACTGTTTCGTTTTGTTTTCGGAACAGCGCTTAATGGTCTTTTGCTAGCGGTCTTAGTTTTCCAGGCTATATATTATATGTGGTTTGGGTTTTTCCTGTTTTCAAGAGTGTCTCTCCGAGACCTGGCCACACCAAAATCGAGAAGTCAGGTATCGGTTTTTATGGTGATATCGAGCATGATCATGGGCGTTTTGTATTCCATTTCAACCATTGCAATTGTATATGGCATTTTCTTTTATATGGGAATGAACTACATTCTCATCGCTTCAGTTTTGTTTTTATTCAGCGCCACAGCAATTACAATTTTCTATCATTGGCTGAATGAGGCCGACCGGCCGCTCTTGTCGCAATATTATAAACGCTCAGCCATTTTGGGAATATTCTGTTTTATGCTTTGGGTTACACCGGTAGATTTGCGTCTGGAGCTGCTTTTTCGTAAGCATCCCGATTTCATTGAAGCCTACAGGGATTTCAGAGAGAATCCCCATAGCGAAGAGGCGAAGAATCGGTTGAGCGAAGCCCGAAGCTATTTTAGATAGCTGCTCAGGAAGCCAGTAACTCAAAGTAGGTTGCGTCTAGAAATAAGTCTCTGCTTTCTCGCCATTCAATATTCCTGTCAAAGTTGACCTGGTTGATTCCGGAGCAGTCGTATTGCCCGCTAATCGAAGATGCGTTATGAGGGATTTAGTTCCTGCACCAACCGCTCAATCTTTCCTTCCAGTTGTTGGGTTACTTCATCCATGGCACCGGCATGGGGCAAACTGCCTTTAACGCCAAAATAAAATTTTATTTTGGGTTCAGTTCCCGAAGGGCGCATGGAAATGATGCTGCCGTCTTCAAGAATATATTGTATTACATCCGATTTTGGCAGTTGAATTTGCTGCTCTTTTCCATTCAGAAGATTTCTGGAAACCTGGTTTTTATAATCTTTGATTTCTGCAACTTTCAATCCTGCAAGAGTTGCAGGAGGCTTACTTCTGAACCTGTTCATCAATTCTTTGATTTTTTGAAGGCCCTCTTTCCCTTTTAAGGTGATATTTACCAGTTTTTCGAGATAATATCCGTGTTCCACATAAATATCAATGAGTTCCTGATAGAGGCTTTTCTTGTTTTCGCGTGCCCATGCTGCAGCTTCGGCCACAAAGCATGCTGTGATAATGGCATCTTTATCACGCACATAATCTCCTACTAAGTACCCATAGCTTTCCTCTCCACCGGCAATGAAGTTTTTTTTGCCTTCGTTGAGTCTCATGATTTCGGCAATGTATTTAAATCCCGTAAGCACCTCATAGCAACCGACCCCATACTTGCCTGCAATAGCGTTTAGCAGATTGGTGGTTACAATGGTTTTCACAATATAGTCGTTGCCGGTAAATCGCCCCTGCTCTTGCATTTGCTGCAGCACATATGCTGTAACCACTGTTGCAGTCTGGTTTCCATTGAGCAACACATATTCGCCACTGAGGTTTTTCACTGCAACCCCAACACGGTCGGCATCCGGATCGGTAGCCAGAATCAGGTCGGCATCAATTTGCCTGGCTTTATCTAATGCCAGTTTCAGGGCAACCGGCTCTTCAGGGTTTGGAGAGTGCACGGTAGGAAAATCACCATCGGTGATATCTTGTTCAGGTACATTATACACATTTCTAAACCCGAAAGCCTTTAAAGCCATGGGCCCAAGTTTTACTGCCGATCCATGAATGGGAGTAAATACAATTTTGAGATCGCCATGTTTGTCATTGTTGAGGGGTTGTAGCGAATAGGCTTTCATGCGATCGATATATTTCAGGTCGATTTCACTTCCCAGCCGCACTATTTTTTCTTGCACTCCTTCGAAACGCACTGCTTCAATCCCCGAAATATTGTTCACCTCCTGAATAATATTGCCATCATGGGGCGGCACCAATTGTCCTCCGTCGTTCCAATATACTTTGTAACCATTGTATTCTTTTGGATTGTGCGATGCTGTAATCACAATGCCACTTTGGCAGCCCAATTCGCGAACTGTAAAACTGAGCAGGGGAGTGGGGCGCAATTCATCGAACATAAAAACCTTTATTCCGTTGGCCGACAAAACCTGTGCTGCAATTTCGGCAAAGTAGCTGCTTTGATTCCGGCAATCGTAAGCTATGGCCACCGATATTCCTGCCGCGGGGTCGAATGACTTATTCAGGTAATTTGCAAGGCCCTGCGTGGCCATCCCAACGGTATATCTGTTCATTCGATTGGTGCCAACTCCCATGATTCCCCTGAGGCCGCCAGTGCCAAACTCCAGATTGCAGTAAAATGCATCAGTCAATCCCTCTGGATCATGATCCATAAGATGCTGTACCTGCTTGCGGGTTTCCTGGTCATACTGATCTCCAAGCCACTTGCCTGCGCGATCTCTTATTTCTCCTAATGTGCTCATCCCTTGTGGATAATTCTTGTTTATTTCTATAAAGCCACTGATAAATCATGCAAAACAAAGATAATTGAATTGCAGTTGTTGTTTTTCTGAAGCACGAAAATTCACGCTTGTTTCTACCAAAAGGTAATTATGAATCCACCTCATAATTTTGCAACAAAGACTTGTCTGATTAGGCAACTGAACGCGAAACTGCCTTTTTCTAAAACGGGCATTGCAAATTAAAAATGCAAAAAACCATCCCTAAGGATGGTGCTAAAAATGTACCCAGAAAAAAATGTACCCAGAACAGGACTCGAACCTGCATGTTGTCACCAACACTAGTCCCTGAAACTAGCGCGTCTACCAATTCCGCCATCTGGGTATGTAAAGGACTGAAGTAAAAAAGTGCCCAGAACAAGACTCGAACTTGCACAGCCTAACGGCCACTACCCCCTCAAAGTAGCGTGTCTACCAATTTCACCATCTGGGCTAAGGTGGGGCAAAATTAGTACATTCTTCATTACACACAACAATTTGCCGATTAAAAATTTTCAACTTTTATCCATGCCAACCTGGACTTTTCAGCAGTGCAATTATGAACTTGAAGTTCAATCAGATATTGTTAAACTTTTACGAAATTTGCAGGGTGCTTCAATGCTGTGTCGGAAATGGGCAATAGGGTGGGTGAATGCAGAACTGTTTTGGCTTAGAAGCTGCACGCCACAGATAGCTCCTCAATGTTAAAAAAAATTAATAATGGAAAATCAAAACCTTACAGAAATCTCTCAGTCGCGAGCTGTTTTAGAAATGTTGATGGTTGCAAACGAGTACTGTTTGTTTGTGGAGAAGGCAGAAAGCCGATCGCAGGAACAAATTATTCCATTTTTTTTACGAATCGCCCCACTTTTATATTTGCGCGGCAATCTGTTGCCTGAAATCGAATCTGATGAGGATTTTATCGCCGATAGTTATGTTACTGAAGAACAATGGGAGGCGGTATTTAAAGGAATGCGTAGTATTTTTGGGTCATTCGACTTATACTATACTCTCAATGATACAAATGACTCTGTGCAAGCAAGTTTGGCCGATAATTTGGCCGATATTTATCAGGATTTGAAGGATTATGTGATGGTGTATCAAAAAAACACACATACAGCCCGAATAAATGCCATTACCCAGGTTCGGATTTTATTTACTGAAAGGTGGGGCACCTTATTGCTTCAAGCACTGCTTGCCTGTCATAATTTATCATTGCAGGGATCCCGGGCCACATTCGGAGATTTTGAGTAGGTCCTGTGGATGGAATGTTTTTTGTGTTATTTTTAAGGCCTTCAATAATACTTCTATAATTATTACGATACACCATGAAAAATTTACTTCTGCTGCTTATTATGCTTTTGCTATCGGCACCGGGCATTGCCTCAGTATCGGGTCATAAAATTACTGTGCAAATCGAAGGGTTAAGCGATGGGCCGGTTTTGCTGGCCTATCATTTTGGCGAAAGGCAGTTTATACAAGACACAGCAAAAGTTATTGGGCCGGGGGTTTTTGTGTTTGAAGGACCACATCGGCTCAATCCGGGTATTTTTTTGATTGTTTCGCCCCAACAGGAGTTTTTCGAACTGATTATTGACATCAACCAGCACTTTTCCATCCAAACGCGAGCGGGGGCTTTTCAAACCGAAACTCAATTTGAGGGGTCGCCCGAAAACGAAGCATTTTTTGCCTACATGCTTTATATCTCCGGAGCCGGCAATTACTTAAACGCTTTGAATCAGGAACTTTCTGCCCAAGGGCTTACCGAAGACGCTCGAAGGAATATTGCTGCAAGAATTGAAATGCTAAACCGTGAGATTGAGGCAAGACAAAATAATTATATGCAGCAATTTCCGGACTGCATTTTCAGTACTGTGCTGGCTGCACAACGAGACCCCCAAATGCCAGAAGTGCCCATAAAAGGTCCCGACGGGCAGATTGACCAGTTGGCAATGTATCTGATGTTCAAATCCCAATACTGGAATAATATTGACTTTACAGACCCCCGTATCCTGCGAACCCCGGTTTATCATCACCGGCTGCACAGATACTTCAGTTCGGTGGTGATGCAAGTTCCCGACAGTTTGATTGTAGCTGCAGACCAACTATTAGCAAGGGCAAGAAAAAACCGCGAATTATTCAGATATACACTATGGTTTGTTACAAGCCACTTCGAAAGGTCGCAGATTATGGGCCACGATGCGGTTTTTGTACATTTAGTTGATAAGTACTACCTTACCGGAGAGGCCGACTGGGTTGCCCCAGAAACCATTGCGCTACTCAGGCAAAGGGTTGATGGAATGCGTCGTTTATTAATCGGCAAAGTGGCTCCGGATATGAATATGTTTCTGCCCGATAAGCAGCGAATTGCCCTGCATGATGTGCAGGCTCAATTCACCATCATATATTTCTGGGACTCTGAGTGCATCCACTGCGTAAGGGTTACTCCCCAACTGCGCGACATGGTTAAGCAATTCAGCCCCGAGCAGGTGCAGGTATTCGCTGTAAATATAGAAAGCGATAAGCAGCTCTGGCTCAATGCTGTAGAATTGCACCAAATAGAGCACTGGATCAATGTAAACGATGCAGGCAATATAACCGGATACCGCGAAGCCTACAACCTTTTCAGTGTGCCCACTATTTACCTGCTCGATAACCAAAAGCGGATTGTAGCTAAAATGATTACTGTGGAGCAATTACAGGAAATTATTAACCGTAAGTTGTAGGTTTTGTTTTCAAGCCCTTAGCAGTGTTCTGGTCGCAATAAGTCGGTAACGGTTTTCACAGGGTTGAATGTAATAAGTGGAACCTCCACAAAAAGTGTAATCCAACTTGCCATTGCTCCATTCCATAATCCGGGCAGTTCAAGCGCTTTCAAGAGCTTTCCGTCCTTTGTTTTTTGGCTGATGAATCCACTATTTTTATCCACAAATGATTTCAGATTGAACTTTTTGCCTTGAAAATCTTTCAGGGAGCAAACCAAGTCAACAGGGTTGAAGTGACTTGCAACAGAAAAGATGGCTTTCTGGGCGGGGTCGTTCATGTTTATCTGAGACGATTCGATAATTTGCAGAGAAACTCTTCCGGTTCTTTCATCTTTAATCCAAAAGGGGCCACCACCAGGCTCTCCCTGATTTTTCACCATGCCGCATATCCTCAATGGCCGGTTAAGGAAATCAATAAGCTGTTTGCGGCATTCTTCTAGCGAACCCTTTATGTAATATGGGTCGAGATTGAGCCGAAGCATCGCAAATTCCTTGGCCTTTATAAAAGCCTCTTCATTTTGGGGTTGCCCGGTGAGAATTCTCAGCCAGTAGAATATCTCCTGTTGTATTTTCAGCAATAACCCACCCGTGGCCTTTTTATACAGGTAGGTTTCGTTTTTATGATGGTCGGGCACTACATTGTCAATGTTTTTGATAAACACCAGATCGCAGTCCAGATTATTCAGGTTTTCGATTAATGCGCCATGACCACCCGGCCTGAATACCATTTTGCCATCCTTTTCTCTAAAAAGCTCGTTGTTGCTATCTACTGCAACAGTGTCAGTGGAGGGGTTTTGAACCGAAAGGTGCACAAAAAACTTTACTCCAAATTCCTTTTCCAGTGCAGGCACCTTTTTTTTGATAATTTTTTCGAACGAATTCATATGTTCGGGCAATACCGTAAAATGTAGGTGCACGCTATTGTCGCCTCGGCGTGCATAGTAGGCACCCTCTACCAGATGCTCTTCCAGGGGGGTGCGGTTGCCGTTGTGGTAGCGATGAAAGGGAATCAGACCCTTAGGTTTTTGTGAATATCCTTGCCCCTGGTCAAAAAGAATATGAGTCAGAAGGGTGATATAATGGCCCTCGTCTAACAACTGTTGTGCATCTAAATCTTTATTACTCAGCGCATCTCTTAATTCATCCCAAAAGGCAAAAGCTTTTAATTCTGTGAAGAATTGTTTTGCTGTGGGATACCTTTCCAATAATTCTTCATTTGTGACTCCCGAGGCCAGCATCTGATGCCATAAAACAAGATCGCTGAACATTCGGGTAGCAGCCCCACTTGCCGGAACAAACTTTACAATATCTTTAGTTGGTGCAATAATCCGAAAAAAGTTGGCAAGTTCCACCACTTCATTCTGATTCAACACCACAACGCCATCTCCCGGCGATGCAGGCCTGTTGAGTTTTACCGGCGGTATCCCCTTTCGGAAAAGCTCAAGCTGTTGCTCCAAATCCTGTTGGGTTAACCCTTTTTCCAGAAGTTGTTGTGTGTCTTTCTCATATGCCATGGCCGAAGTTTTAGGGTAATTTAAATACTTCATGAATTCGTGAAAAAGATAGCCTTACAGCATAAATTATTTGCTGTTATATAAAAATGGACTCATCCCGGATGAGCATCAATATGGATGAATGCTGCAAGATAATAAATTTTTCCTTGTTGAATTCTATCTCTATTCCTCCATCCTGAAGAAACACAGCAAGGTCTCCCTCTTTGGCCTGCAGCGACAAATAGGCAGGTTTGTTGCTTTGTTCCTTCCATGGCTCGTCTGTGTCAGGATTAACTGGCAAAGGATAACCCGGTCCGCATTTGATAATGTAGCCCGATTGTACTCTTCTACTCGCCTCTACTCCAGGTGGCAAAAAAAGCCCGCCTTGTGTTTTCTCTGATCCAATTCTCGGCCTTATCAACACTCGGTCGCCAATCATAATCAATTTATCTAAATCTTGTCCCTCAATCTGTAAAAGCATAATCATCCCATTTTGAAACACCGGCAAATTTAACACAAAAGAAAAGCAGAAATTTTCTGGTAAATTTATCTAATTTTGAATGAAACTTGATTAAACGCATACTCAAATGCAAAATTTTAAATATAAAAATCTTGCTCAGCTAAAGGAAATTCCAATGCCTTTGAGTTTTTTCAAAAATGCATTTTATTGACAATGAAAACAAAGAAAACCCTCGCCTTTATATTGACGCTAATGCTGGCCCTGGTAGCTTGTAAGCCGGCAAATCAACTGATAACTGTGGTGCCTATTGATGGAAGCCGCCCGGCACCAGCTGGCAGGGGCGTTTTCTATGCTTTGCCCCGAACCGCGATAACCGTTGATGTTAACATAGACCGAATACAGCAGGTGCTCGGGTCCTTTGCAGAATATGCCGGCAGGTTTCTGGGATTGGGAAATATTATCAGAACCAATGCAACCACATACAGAATTGCAGGAATCCAGATCAATAGCTTTTCTGAACCTGATCCGCAACAGCTGTATTTTGTTTCCATTCCGCCCGAAAAGCTGATGAACAATACCTTTTTTATTTCCCTTACCGAATCGGGATTACTGCAGAGCATCAATATGCCATTCGACAATAGGGAAATTCAAACAGGAGGAGATGTTACCACCCCTATGGGCACATCGGGCAATGAAACCGGTGTGCTGTTCTACAGGATACCTGAACATGCTGTTGTTACGATCCTTTCCGGCAACACTCCCAGAGCAAGCTCTCGCATGCTGATTAATCAGTTTGGGATAGTTACAGCATTACCTATGCACGGACAGGGTGTGATGTTTTATCCCAAAACAGGCTCAATCAAAAGTATGGGTGCTACTGATGCCAACCAATAATCGCATAAAGAGAAGAACTGCAATGAGGTATTTTATTATTACGGGAGCGAGCAAGGGTTTGGGAGAAGGAATAGCACTGGAGCTTATTGATGAAAACCACCATCTTATTTGCATTTCGAGAAGCGAAAGCCTAAAGGTAAAGCAACAAACACAAGAGAAAGGGTGTGGATATACATTCATTGCATTCGATTTGGGCTTTTCCCACGAGATGCCTCATCTTGCAGCCCGAATATTTGAGCATATCCCTGCAGATACAGCACAAGGCGTGTATCTTGTAAACAATGCTGGTGTTGTGCAGCCTGTAGGCCGGGCCGAGTTGTGCAATCCGGAGGAGGTTGAGCATCATCTGCACCTCAATTTGCTGACTCCCATGCTGCTGACATCTGCTTTTATACATCACACACTGAAATGGCCTGTTCAGAAAAGGATACTCAATATTTCGTCGGGGGCAGCCGTAAATGCGTATTGGGGTTGGAGCAGTTATTGTACCGGAAAGGCCGGCTTGGATATGTTTACAAAATGTGTTGCCCTGGAGCAAAACGACTCAGAACATCCGGCTGAATTGATGGCAGTTGCACCGGGAATTATTGATACCGATATGCAAGAGGTGTTGCGAAATACTACCGAAGACCAATTCATAATGCGGAGCAAATTTGTGGAGCTCAAACAGAACAACTTGCTGATTGAACCACGGGTGGCAGGACAAAAAATGGCAAAATTATTGCTCTCCGATGAGTTTCAGAACGGAAAGCTAATTGATTTGAGAAACAGGTATTAGCAATCAGCAAGAATGGAATATGGGATTTATTGCCCTTTTTGACTTCTGATGAGGAGAATGATGCTTCAACACAAAAATGGCTGCCCGTTGATAGGGCAGCCAAAGTTTAGGGTCAATTGTCATGAATTTTTACATTCACGGCTTTCTTACCTCTTTCGTCTTCTGCCAACTCAAAAATTACTTTGTCGTTGTCCTTAATGGGCTCTAAAAGCCCCGAATGGTGAACAAAAATGTCTTTTTTGGTCTTATTGTCCACTATAAAACCAAACCCTTTCTTTTCATTAAAGAATTTAACAATACCGGTTTCCATAGATTAAAATTAACGGAGATTATAAATTGCATTCAAATGTACAATTTTTTATTACATATCACAAATTCCTTAAAAAATACTCTATAACAATAGCTTATTATCCATTGATATATGTACTTTTTTTTTGGAATAACCGTCCCTCGGATGACTTATCTGCAAAAAAGCATGTTAAGAATAAGCCGGGTTGTCTTCAATTCTCCTTATCAGACTGTGATGATTTCATACATTCTTGCATTTAGTTCTTCGACATACAAATGTCATTTGCAAGCCCTGTCAGTGCCAGGAATGCACAACAAGCCTGAATAGGAGCTTTCAGGATTCCACAATTTACATTTCCCATGTTTGAAAATCCAGCAGCCCCTATCTTCTCCTAAGCAAGCAGAGAGGTTTTTTCGGATAGGAAGCTGCTGGTATATGGTTAGCTAAATTAGAAAAAATTGATTTCCTCTAGCAATCGTTTTGGGTTTTGTAGTAGCCAGGAATTTTTATCAAGATGTATTAGCCCGCTGATAGTCAGCCTGCGGGTGATTACAATGGGTTCGTCGTCGGGTGCCATCCTCATCTTTAAAATCAGCATATACCCGATTTTAATTGCAAAGGTATCAATATCTGCCGAAGCCTCAGCAAGGGAATCTTTCAACCTGTACATGTCGGGATTGGGGCATGACTTACCCTCGATACAGCCTGCAAGACTCCCGATTTGCTCAAAGACTTCATTGTGGGTTAGCAAGTTGACCGATTTCGACAAATATTCATAAACGCCGGGCATGGTTTGTTCAGGTTTTCCCGGTTCGAAACCTGCGGCCTTGATCAGGTCAATCACCGCCGTATGACATTTTTCGAGTGCTGCTTCGTTTGATGTGCCAAAAAAGGCCACAACCGGCACATATCTGAGCAGGGGTTTCCGTTTGTAATCTGTATTTATACTATTGAAGGTTATGTACTCGTTGAAAGAGTTCTGCAGAATATAAATCTGGTCTTTTAGCCGGGATATTGCTTCCTTGTGTTTTTGTTCAAGTTGGGCTATTTTATTTTGGTAGTAGCCGTAATATTGTTTCATGAACTTGTTTTGCGGCCCTGCAGCAACCAACCTCTGGCCTTCTTCCGTATCGGTAAAATTGTTGAAATTTTCAATAAATTTTTCGGCAAGCATGTCGGCTTGCTTTTTGTATGCCGATTCGTACTTCCATAGGCTGCGCGGGTTTAATATCCTTGGATCGACTCCTTCGATATGTTTTGGAATTTTCAGCCCGAACGGAGCCAGCTCTTCAAATTCTACTTCTTCTATAGAACCGTCCAGGATAGCCTTAATGATTTTTCTGGTACTTTGAATGTCAATCCTTTGGCCTAAGCCATATGGACCGCCCATCCAGCCGGTATTTACAATATAGGCGCTCGAACCATGTTTTTTCAACTTATTGGCCAGCTCCTGAGCATAAACCGTCGGGTGGAGCATAAGAAATGCAGCTCCAAATGCAGCCGAAAAGGTGGGAATGGGTTCTTTTATTCCCCGCTCTGTACCGGCCAGTTTTGCTGTGTATCCGCTTAGAAAATAGTACTTTGCCTGGTCCAACGACAACTTAGCTACAGGCGGAAAAACACCGAAGGCATCGGCTGTGAGAAAAATCACCTTTTTGGGATGCGGGCCCCGCGAAACTGGCCTTACAATATTTGGGATATGGTCAATGGGATACGATACCCGTGTGTTTTCAGTCTTGGTGGTATCGAAAAAGTTGATCTCTGCGCTTTCCGGGTCGTAGCCCACATTCTCGAGAAGGGCGTTGTGTTTAATGGCATTGTATATATCGGGCTCAAGCTCTTTTTTGAGGTTGATGCACTTTGCATAGCATCCCCCTTCGAGATTGAAGATGCCTTCATCGTCCCACCCGTGCTCGTCATCGCCTATAAGAAACCTGTCGGGCTCGGTAGAAAGTGTGGTTTTGCCGGTTCCCGACAAACCGAAGAATATTGCAGTTTCGCCATTCTTGCCCATATTAGCCGAGCAGTGCATGGATGCAATACCCTTCATGGGCAGCAGGAAGTTCATAATTGTGAAAAAGCCTTTTTTTATCTCGCCTCCATACCAGGTGCCTCCGATCACTGCCATTTTTTCTTGCAGGTTGAAGGCAATGAACACATCAGAGTTGAGGTTCTGTTCTTCCCATTTGGTGTTGATGGCTTTGCAGGCATGCAGCATAACAAAATCGGGTTCAAAGTTGAGCAACTCACTCTCTGATGGCCGTATGAACATATTCTTTACAAAATGGGCCATCCAGGCAATTTCTGTAATCACACGGATTTTAATCCTTGTATTTTCGTTTGCGCCGCAAAATGCATCCATTACATACAGCTTCTTGCCGGTAAGCTCTTTAACTGATGTTTCTTTCATCGTATTCCAAACCTTTTCGGATATGGGGTTGTTGTCCGATCGGTTTTTTCCCGGATCTGCCCACCAGATATGATTTTCGGTCTCGTGTTCCCTTACAATGTATTTATCCTTGGGCGAACGACCGGTGTATATGCCGGTATCAACAGCAACTGCTCCAAGGCTTGTTACAAAACCTTTTTCCAAACCTTCTAATTCAGGGTTGGTTTCATGTTCAAAAAGTTGCTCGTAAGAAAGATTGTGGAAAATCTCAGCCGAGCTGGTTATCCCATATTGTGTCAAATCAGGCAGGTTGAGTAAAACCTGTTGGTTAGCAGCGTTTTGCATATATATAATTAATGAATGTATGTTTATAAATTTAAGTACATGGCTTTTAAGTGGCCAAATTTAGAGAAAAAAGTTGCCGGCAGAAAAAAAATATGAATGGGTTTAGTCTCGCTCTATGAAACGAGCAGGATTCGAAAATTACAAACAAGTGTTTAATGGTTTACCTGTATATGTAACCAATCCAATCAAGTTAAATTACCTTTTTTTTAATGCGTAATTTGGGTTTATTCATCATTTCCCGGTTTTTTTCCAGTTACCCTGCCTTCAAACAGTTGACTCTGTGTTCTTCCTGCTTATATTTGCAGGGAAACGAGTAGTAAAATGCTAAACATTATACGCCATTGCAAAACCAAAAGTATTTAAATATGTAGTGCCTTTAAAGATATAAAAGAGGAAACGAAATGGAAAAAGTGATAGAGAAGGTGAAGATAATAAATCTGCTTGACCCTAAAAAGGTAGTTGAGGTGGAAGTGGTCATTGACACAGGTGCCACTATGCTTGTCTTGCCTCAAAACATCATCTGGTTGAGATACTCTCTCCAACACAGATGGCAAATGTAAACGACTAAGTGATTGTTAAGAAATAAGTAGTACATTTGTAAAAAAATATTCAGATGATTGAAGATATTGTTTTGCAAAAGAAGTTTGAATCCATTTTACCACATTTGAATGAACAATTAACCCGGGTATATTTA
>Ga0209316_100108_pt1 | contig 31283 bp, 35 predicted proteins | sample 3C3metaG_FD_184150 | JGI IMG/M metagenome (GOLD analysis project Ga0209316, IMG submission 184150) | Freshwater bacterial and archeal communities from Indian Creek, Illinois, USA - 3C3 metaG (SPAdes) (version 3) | ecosystem: Environmental > Aquatic > Freshwater > Unclassified | place: USA: Indian... | reverse complement strand
TGCCAGTATAATTTAGATTTGCTATATCCTTTATCCTGACACCATTTAGCCAAGCTTAATCCGCTTTCTTGGTATTCCTTTATTAAGGAGTCCCATTCCTGGTTGTTTACGTTGCGATTTGTATTTGCCATTGATTGTGTCCTCCCTTAACTGATTTTTATTCCACAATCATTATGACAGCTTGATTTTAGTATTTGAAGGTGTAGACAATTTGACGCTTACTTTACCTGCAGTCCAAAGACCTTATGTTTGGGGTAGCAGATACGAAAGTGAAAAATATATATGCAAATTATTCGATTCTATCTTGCGTGGTTACCCAATTGGAACACTAATCGTATGGAACAGCGATAAAGAAATTCCATATCGGTGTTTTATAGAGGATTTTTCAGATGGCGATACGGCTCAGTTCGTTGATAAAAATTTATGGAGAAGAGAAGATAAATGGTTAGTGTATGATGGGCAACAGCGATTACAGACACTTTTTTCTTGTTTGAAATATACATTGAATAACCGCATACTCACTTATAATCTCTTTTTTGATCTTAATAATCACGATGATGCAGAAGCTACCGGCTTTGAGTTTGTTAATAAGAACTCTAGCCTTAAACCAGGTATCATAGCAATGTCTCAACTGTTTATTCAAGCTGATGATTCAAAAGTAAGATACAGAAAGAATTTAGAGACTATAATTCCGCCCGAAATAATGAATGGAAATGAAGAGCAATTTGAAAATATAGTTGATAAATTATGGGATATTTTTATCCGAAAAGATGTAAAATCACTTGCCTTCTTTCCAATCGAGAAAAGTTGGGATGAAGATCGTGTCAATGATGTGTTTCAGCGTTTAAATATGGGTGGAGTACCACTTTCAGGTGCTGATTTACTTCTTTCTCGCATAAAGGAAAAAAGCTACGACTATGAAGAAAAACTTCAACTGGAAGCAAAACAAATCTTCTCGATTACACAAGGCTATGTAATTGAACCGAGTTCTATTCTTCAAATCATACATTTAATAATTAAGAAAACTAATCGTATCTCGCCAGAAAGAGTGAATGATCATGAGTTAAAAGAGTTCATATCTGTGTTCGATGATCTTAAAGGATCTTTAGATGACTTCTTCAAGCACTTTATTTATGATGCTTTCAAGATAAATAACAATTCGATAGTAATCAGAGGTGGAGCCTTGTATCCCCTCATTGTTTACATCTATAATCGTCATAAAAAAGGAGTTCCTTACATAAAAATTGATAATAATAATTTGTTGCGAATGAAGCAATACTTTATTCTCTCACAGCTAAATGACTGGAATACCCAAACAATAATAAATGGATGTTCTTCCTTAGCTTTTAATGCTGATGTCGACTTCCCACTAGATGCAATCAAAGAATTTGTTAGTAAGAATAACAGGCTTACATCACTTAACATTTCGTCAATTGAAGGTTACATTTGGTTCCCTCTTAAAATTCTAATACCTGATGTGAGTTATATTTCTTCAGACACAGTTACAGGCCGATATAAGCCCGAGCTTGATCATATATTCCCGATGAAATTAATTGGTAGGCCTGCGGATTATAATGTTAATGTTCTTTGGAACATGCAACCAGTAACAGGTGTTGTAAATGCTTCTAAAGGAAATACACATCCAAAGACGTTTTTTTCCTCACCAACAAACAGCAAATATATAAAATATTACAACTTCATACCAGATGACCTTTCTGCACCAGAGTGGTCCGATCATAATTTATTTATTGCCTATAGAAAACAAAGGATGATGGATTTTATGTTATCTAAATATGGCATCACAATTACTCCAAACTAAAGGTCATTTGAATAGTTTATAGGAACATAAAGCCATCGCGGAGAAAATCCCGGTGGCTTTTTTCATGCCCCAAAGGAGATGAACTGATGCCCTATAAACCCAAACGCCCCTGTGCCTACCCCGGCTGCGGTCGGCTCGCTGTGTATGATCAATACTGCGCCGAGCATCAAAAGATAATGGACAAACGCTACAACCAATATGAACGTGACCCTGCGACCAACAAACGCTACGGCAGGAGCTGGAAGCGCATCCGTGACCGTTACATCAAGTCGCACCCTCTATGCGAGGAGTGCAAGAAACAAGGCGAGCTGACACCTGCCGAAGAAGTCCACCACATTCTCCCGCTCTCAAATGGCGGTGGCAACGAAACATCCAACCTCATGTCGCTATGCAAATCCTGTCATTCCCGAATCACTGTCAAGAGCGGTGACCGGTGGGGGCGGTCAAATCTCTAAAACTTTTTAAAGCGGACAGCGGCGTGGGGTCACGCGTGAAAAAATCACAATTCAAACGAGGGATTAAGCCATCACGGGAGTCCCTATACACGCAAGGAGGTGAAAGCGCGTGGCAAAAGACGGAACAAATAGGGGTGGTCGTCGCGTCCGTGCCGGTGACAAACCGCAACCCCTTGCGGAGAAAATCGTTGCCGGGAAAATGGCAAAGGTGCTGGGAACTTCGGAATTTCGCCCGGAATCGCAGCTTGAAGCGGGCGAGCTTGACAACGCAGCGAATTTGTCCGGTGAGGATATACCTGCGCCAAGCGATTACCTCAGCGCAAGGCAAAGAGACGGGAAACCGCTAGGCGCGAACGCGCTGTTCATCGAAACGTGGAAGTGGCTCAAGGAGCGCGGCTGCGAGAAATTCGTCAACCCGCGATTGATTGAAGCATACGCGCAGGCATTTACACGCTACATTCAGTGCGAAGAAGCAATTAGCACATACGGGCTTTTAGGCAAGCACCCGACCACAGGCGGCGCGATAAGCAGCCCGTTTGTGCAGATGAGCCAGTCATTCCAGAAGCAGGCGAATCTGCTCTGGTACGAGATTTTTGACATCGTAAAGCAAAACTGCACCACGGCTTTCATCGGCAATCCGCAGGACGACGTGATGGAGAGGCTGCTCTCCGCCAGGAGGAGCGACAGATGAACATAGAAAAAATCAAGGCGGAGCTTTTAAAGCCCGCTCGATATAACCCGCGCAAAGATTTAAAGCCCGGTGATAAGGAATATGAGAAGTTGAAGTGTTCCATTGCTGAGTTCGGTTATGTCGAACCGGTTATATGGAATATGAGCACCGGTAACGTTGTCGGCGGTCACCAGCGTCTGAAAATATTGCTTGATATGGGGTATACGGAAATCGATTGCGTGATGGTGGAGCTTGATCCGCAGCGGGAAAAAGCGCTTAATATCGCTCTTAACAAGATTCAAGGTGAATGGGACGAAACCAAGCTGGCCGAACTGATGGCAGAGCTTGACGCGAGCGCATTCAACGTGTCGCTTACCGGTTTTGACACCGCGGAAATCGAGGAACTGCTCAATCGCTGGCATGCCAAGGAAGCGGTGCAGGACAATTTCGATGTGGATAAGGAAAAAGAACGCATCGAAGGCGAAGCAGCGATCACGAAACGCGGAGATATATGGCGATTGGGTCAGCACCGCCTGATGTGTGGCAATTCCACCAGCGAGGCTGATTTCGCAAAGCTAATGGACGCTGGCCACGCGCAATGTGCCGTCACTTCTCCGCCCTACGGAGTGGGTAAGGACTATGAAAAAAAAGGTATTGAAGCTTGGTTTGCTACCATAAAGCCGGCAATAAAAAATATCTGCAAGTATGCCGATATAATCTGCTGGCAGATGATTGACCTTTATTGCACAGGTACTCAGTTTATTGAGCCAACGGGCTTTTACAGTATTCAGATGTTTGCCGAAAACGGCTTTCGTCCCATCTGGATCCGCATCTGGAAAAAGCAAGGGATGAATTTCGGCGTGGGTCCTTATCACCTTGTATCAAACAAGCCGGTGCAACAGTACGAGTACGTTTCGGCCTTCAGTAAAAACGGCGAGTTCGAGGAGTACAACGATCAGGAATATGTCTGGCTCTCAGCCTTCGCCGGGCACAGTTACCGATTCGTTAAGCGACTGACCAAGGATGAGCGAAAAAAATGGGGTTACGCGGGTATCTGGGAAATGAATACGGTGCGATCTAATAAGGAGCATCCTGCCATGTTTCCGGTTGAGTTGCCCTGGGCTGTATAAAGATGCACAGCGATTTGGGCGGCATTGTTTTGGAGCCCTTCTCCGGCAGCGGCACCACCATCATCGCGGCGGAGCAGACCGAGCGTCGTTGCTTTGCCATGGAGCTATCCCCCGTTTACTGCGACTTGGCGGTCAGACGTTGGGAGACTTTTACCGGCGCAAAAGCGCTTAGACTGGAGGGATAAGTTTTGGAGATACAAAAGATTCCCATTTCAAAGATCAAGGCGGCAAAATATAACCCACGCAAAGATCTAAGGCCAGGCGATCCGGAATACGAACAGCTCCGCCGCTCTATGGCGGAGTTTGGCTATGTGGAACCCGTCGTCTGGAACAAGACCACGGGCAACGTGGTAGGCGGCCACCAGCGGCTAAAAATACTTATGGCCGAAGGCGCTATCGCAATCGATTGTGTGGTGGTTGAACTGGAGGCCGAAAAAGAAAAGGCGCTAAATCTTGCACTTAACAAGATTCAGGGCGACTGGGATAAAGAGAAACTTGCTTTGGTCATCGCTGAGCTGCAATGTGTAGACTTTGATGTTTCACTCACGGGATTTGATCTTGCCGAAATCGACGCGCTGTTCAAGGACACCCTTGCGGAAAGCGTGAAAGACGACGACTTCGACGTGGACGGTGAACTGAAAAAGCCCGCGGTCACCAAGCCTGGCGACTTATGGCTTTTGGGCAGACATCGTCTGGTTTGCGGAGACTCTACAAGTGCTGCTGCTTTTACCTTGCTCATGGACGGCAAACTTGCCAACCTGGTGGTGACTGATCCGCCATATAATGTGAACTACGAAGGCACAGCAGGTAAAATCAAAAATGATAACATGACCGGTGAGAAATTCTTCCAGTTTCTGCTGGACGCTTTTACGCTGACTGAAAAAGCGATGGCTAAAGACGCATCCATTTATGTTTTTCATGCTGACACAGAGGGCTTAAACTTCCGCAAGGCGTTTGCTGATGCCGGATTTTATCTGTCCGGCACGTGCATCTGGAAGAAGCAGTCGTTAGTGTTGGGTCGTTCGCCTTATCAATGGCGTCACGAGCCGATCCTCTTTGGTTGGAAGAAATCCGGCAAACACATATGGTATTCAGACCGCAAACAGTCAACCATCTGGGAGTTTGATAAGCCCAGGAAGAATACTGAGCACCCGACGATGAAGCCGTTGCCGCTGATCGCCTACCCAATATTAAACTCCAGCATGACGGGCTGTATTGTGCTTGACCCTTTCGGCGGTTCGGGTAGTACCCTTATCGCTTGCGAGCAGACAAAAAGAGTTTGTTATACAGTGGAACTGGACGAAAAGTTCTGCGATGTGATTGTCAAAAGATACATCGAGCAGGTCAACTGTGCTGAGAACGTATTTTTAATCCGTGACGGCATGAAAATGGTATACAGCGATGTACCGGAGGCTACTGCCGATAAAGAATAATCATTTTTCCAATAAACTACTTGCTATTCCACAGCTTTAGAGTGATATATGTAAGCTACAAAGAAACAAAGGAGGCTTACAAAATGGAAATCAGATTCAACGTAACAGGTACTCGTCGCAAGGAGCTGGTCAAGGCGATAGCAGATGTGCTCGGCTGGGAGCCTGTATATAAAGGAGTGCCTAGCTTCGCCTATGCGGTAAAAAATGTCATTGTCAGCAAAGATGGAGTCCTTTCATGGGACGAGCGCACAGACGAGGCGACCATCCGGAAACTGCTCGCAAATCTTCAGGAACTCGGCTTCGTTTCCGAAGAAGTGGAAGTAGACCATGATGAGCTGTGTGATATGCTGACAATTGAAATGCCGCTTGAGGGTTTCACCGACGCCGCGCTTGAAAACCTCGACAGGCTCATAGCAAGCAAGGCGGCGCTAATTAAAAAAGCCTTCGGTACAAAAGATTTATTAGTTGAGCGAACAGAAACTACACTGAAATTCCCATGGTTTTCATTTAGTGCAACAGGTGATGAGGTTGCCGCTTACTCTCGCTTCATCGGTGCGTTATGCGCTGCGGCAAAGGGGCAGAAATGGGCTATGGCTAAAGAAAAGCTCGTTGAGAACGAAAAGTATACCTTCCGCGTATTCCTTCTCCGGCTTGGTTTTGTAGGCGACGAGTACAAGGCTGCGCGAAAAATACTCCTGAAGAACCTTTCCGGCAACAGCGCGTTTAAAAACGGAGCACCGCAGAAAGCGGAGGTGGCTGCTGATGAATAAGTTCCCATCCAAGGAAACTGTGGAGCGACTTCGCAAGCACTACCCTCATGGAATTCGCGTGGAGTTGGTCAAGATGAATGACCCATACTCAAGGCTTAAGCCCGGCGACAAGGGAACCGTGGACTTCGTGGACGATATCGGCACACTGTTCTGTAACTGGGACAGCGGCTCAACACTGGGAGTTGTATACGGCGAGGATGAGGTAAAAAAGCTTTAGAGCACACAAATGCTCTGGCGGCATTAGTTTAAAAATATACACATTATTCGAAAAATTGACTTGCTATTATTTTCCTTTTGAGTGATATATGTACATGCCGAAAGGCACATTAAATCACTCAAGGAGGCCAACACTATGACGAAATCAATGGAACAGAAAAAAACAGAGTTCGTTAAGTTAATGGGAGATTACGGTTTTACGCCAAACGGTGAAAGAACATATGATGGACGCGTGGTTTACAGCCGCGTATGGAGCAAAGAGTTAGAAATGGTTTGGTACGGCAGCAGGGAGAGCCGCCTTGAAATAAGGGTGGATGAAGCTTACGGGATGCCGAACATCCGCATTTCAAGAAACGGCAAGTATTGGGAAAGTCGTGGCTACAGCAGCCCAAAAAGGGCAATCAACGCCATGCACGAAATCGTAACTTTTGCAGGCTTTGAGTTTTAGGATGGTTTTGTAACTATAAAAACACAAGCAGGCTAAAGAAAGAGCTTCCGTTGAGGCTCTTTTCTTTTGCCATTCCAGTGAAAGGAGTCGGCAGTTATACGAAAACTAAAGAAATATAAACCTTCATCTTTCATGGCTGCTGATTCATTCTACGACAAGGCCGCTGCCGACTACGCTGTATCTTTTATCGAAGCGCTCTCACACACAAAAGGATCATGGGCAGGAAAACCTTTTGAACTCATTGACTGGCAGGAGCAAATTGTGCGCGACGTTTTCGGAATACTCAAACCGAACGGCTGCAGGCAATTTAATACGGCGTATGTGGAAATCCCGAAAAAGCAAGGTAAATCCGAGCTGGCAGCTGCTATCGCCTTGCTGCTCACTTGCGGCGACAAAGAAGAACGCGCCGAGGTATATGGCTGTGCCGCTGATCGTCAACAGGCTTCCATCGTTTTCGAGGTGGCTGCCGACATGGTGAGGATGTGTCCGGCGCTGTCCCGGCGTGTTAAACTGCTGGCTTCCACCAAACGACTGGTATACCTGCCGACTAACAGCTTCTACCAAGTACTGAGCGCAGAGGCGTACTCCAAACATGGTTTTAATATACACGGCGTGGTGTTCGACGAGTTGCATACTCAACCAAACCGCAAATTGTTTGATGTCATAACTAAAGGCACAGGCGATGCACGAATGCAGCCACTTTACTTCCTTATCACCACAGCGGGCTCGGATACTCAGAGCATCTGCTATGAAACACACCAGAAGGCAAAGGATATACTTGAAGGCAGAAAGCACGATCCCACCTTCTATCCGGTTATTTACGGAGCGAAGGAAGAGGACGACTGGACTGACCCAAAGGTGTGGAAAAAAGTGAACCCGTCACTTGGAATTACGGTCGGCATAGACAAGGTTAAGGCTGCCTGTGAGTCGGCAAAACAGAACCCCGCCGAGGAGAACAGCTTCCGGCAATTGCGCCTGAATCAATGGGTAAAGCAATCTGTCCGCTGGATGCCTATGGCGAAATGGGATGCCTGCGCTTTCCCGGTGGATGCGGCGAGCCTTGCGGGACGAGTCTGCTACGGAGGGCTTGACCTCTCCTCAACTACTGATATTACCGCTTTTGTGCTGGTGTTCCCGCCGGTGGATGAGGATGACAAGTACAGCGTTCTCCCCTTTTTCTGGATGCCGGAAAACAACATCGACCTGCGAGTTCGGCGCGATCATGTGCAGTACGACTTATGGAAGAAGCAAGGGTATTTGCTCACCACCGAGGGCAATGTGGTGCATTACGGCTTTATTGAGCGATACATTGAGGAACTGGGCAAGCGCTACAATATCCGAGAGATCGCCTTTGACCGCTGGGGTGCGGTGCAGATGGTGCAGAATCTTGAAGGCATGGGTTTCACGGTTGTTCCCTTTGGACAGGGCTTTAAGGATATGAGCCCGCCTACAAAGGAGCTGATGAAGCTAACTCTGGAGGAAAAAATCGCCCATGGCGGGCATCTCGTTCTGCGCTGGATGATGGACAATATTTTTATCCGAACTGACCCTGCAGGTAACGTGAAACCTGACAAGGAAAAGTCCACAGAAAGGATCGATGGCGCGGTGGCGACGATTATGGCACTCGACCGGGCGATACGGTGCGGAAATTCAGATGGCACTAGCGTATATAATGACAGGGGATTATTGATTCTTTAAAAAACGTTGCAAAATATGTGCAACAAATTTGAACTGAAGTTAAGCAAGGTGTTATACTTAAAAAAAGATTATAGGAGGTGCTTTATGCCGACTAGTGTAAAAGAGCTTTTTTCAAAGGCAGGAATAGAAATTGCAGGACAAGCTATTTGGGGACAAACTGTAGAGCACGATCACCCTGGAGCCTATGTGGTTACATTGTCAAATTCCGCCAACCAACTTGTGTGTCGTAATGAAGCACCTATCTCAAGAGCAGCCGTCCAGCAGTGGATTCAAAATGTACCTAAGCTAAGGCTTGATGGGAATATACCAGCGGTTGATACGTTAACTTCAAGACTAAACAGGTTTTGGCTGCCTGATGAAACCATAGTCTACATTGGGAAAGCGGGGACATCTTTAAAGAAAAGGGTCGGGCAATATTATAGAACTCCACTTGGAGTATCCAGACCTCACAGGGGAGGACATTGGATTAAAACATTAGATAATCTAAGTAGTCTGAACATCTACTGGGCTCTAACTAATAAAAATGGAGCAGTTGAACTGGAAAATCGATTTATTAAAATTTTTATGGAGAATGTATCGGAGGAAAGCGGAGAAAGACTTTTCAGCTTCGGGTACATATTACCTTTTGCGAACCTAAGAGATCCAAACGGAACGGTTAAAAAACATGGAATCAAGCCTCAAACAAACTAGTATAAAAGCTTGTTTACCTGCTATGTTTACAAGAAGTCTGATAAATGAAAAATTTATGATTCATTGATTTGGGTTATGCAAAACCAAGTATGAGTAATTTGTATTTGCTTATATAGCCTATGTGTAATTAACCAGACAGATTAACTAACACAGAACAATTGAGGACAATCGAAGGGTTGTTCTTTTTTCTTGCCCTTTTTCGGAGGTGATGTAATTTGGGCATATTCTCACGCATATTCCGTCCCCACGACAAACCCCAGAATCGTATCGGCAGCACATTTTCGTTCCTTTTCGGCGGCACAACCAGCGGTAAAGCTGTCAATGAGAGAACAGCGATGCAGACCACAGCAGTTTATGCCTGCGTCCGCATACTGGCTGAAGCTATCGCAGGACTGCCGCTACATGTTTTCCGACATCGAACAGACGGTGGGAAGGAGAAATTGCCGCATCATCCTTTGTATAGCCTGCTCCATGACGAGCCTAACCCAGAGATGACTTCATTTGTATTTCGGGAAACTCTTATGAGCCATCTTCTGCTTTGGGGCAACGCGTATGCGCAAGTGGTGCGCAACGGACGTGGACACGCAGTTGCGCTTTATCCCCTTTTGCCGAACAAGATGGAAGTCAGTCGAACTGTAAACGGCGAACTGCTCTACACCTACTACCGCGATGCGGATGAAAGTAAAACAAAACCGCAAGGCGGCTACATTACCTTGCGAAGAGACGAGATTCTGCATATCCCAGGTCTAGGCTTTGACGGGCTAATCGGCTACAGCCCCATAGCTATGGCAAAAAATGCTATAGGCATGGCTTTGGCGACTGAGGAATACGGTGCGACGTTCTTCGCAAATGGAGCGAATCCCGGCGGTGTATTGGAGCACCCCGGCGTGATTAAGGACATTCAGCGAGTTAAGGACAGTTGGAACAGTGCGTATCAGGGTAGCGGCAACGCCCATCGTGTGGCTGTGCTGGAAGAAGGCATGAAGTTTCAGGCTATCGGTATCCCACCGGAACAAGCACAGTTTTTAGAAACGCGAAAATTCCAGATAAACGAGATTGCACGAATATTCAGAATTCCACCGCATATGATAGGGGATCTGGATAAGTCAAGCTTCAGCAATATAGAGCAGCAAAGCCTTGAGTTCGTGAAATACACACTCAACCCTTGGGTGGTACGCTGGGAGCAAGCGATACAGCAATCGCTCATACTTCCATCCGAGAAACCATCGCTTTTCGTAAAGTTCAACCTTGACGGTTTGTTGCGCGGCTCATACAAAGAGAGAATGGACGGCTATTCTACAGGTATTCAAAACGGGTTTTTATCGGTCAATGACGTAAGAAACCTCGAGGATATGAATCTTTTATCCGATGAGGCGGGCGGCAATCTTCATTTCGTCAATGGGAATATGGTCAAGCTTAAAGATGTAGGCGCGGCTTACAGAGAATCAACCGAAGGAGGTTAGTAAATTGAGAAAATTCTGGAACTGGGCGCGGGATTCGGACGAGGAACGCACCCTCTATCTTAACGGACCCATCGCTGAGGAAACGTGGTGGGATGACGAAGTGACTCCTAAGCTGTTTAAAGGTGAGCTTATGGCAGGAAAAGGCGACGTCACAGTGTGGATCAATTCACCAGGCGGAGATGTGTTTGCAGCTGCTCAGATCTACAATATGCTCATGGATTACGCAGGTAAAGTCACGGTAAAAATCGATGGTCTTGCCGCAAGTGCCGCTTCTGTCATAGCTATGGCGGGTAAAGATGTGTATATGTCGCCGGTATCTATGCTAATGGTTCATAATCCGTCGACTATCGCAATAGGCGACAGCGATGAGATGCTACGCGCGAAAGCCTTGTTAGATGAAGTAAAAGAGAGCATCATCAACGCTTATGCGTTGAAATCAGGTCTTTCAAGAGTGAAACTCTCCCATCTCATGGACGCTGAAACTTGGATGAACGCGAATAAAGCCATCGAGTTAGGATTTGCCGATAAACTCATGTTCGCGAATGACAAACCGCATGATATTGCAGATGGGTTGATGTTCAGTCGTATGGCTGTCACTAACTCGCTGCTTGATAAAATGCACAAGCCAAAACTTAAAACAGGCACCCCGATAGAGTCGCTCGATAAGCGGCTTTCTTTAATTTCACACTAATATTTTTAAGGAGGAAAACACAATGAGTAAAATACTTGAACTGCGCGAGAAACGCGCAAAGGCATGGGACGCGGCAAAGGTGTTCCTTGATGGCAGACGCGGTGGTGACGGGCTTTTGTCAGCCGAGGATACAACTGCCTATGAAAAGATGGAAGCTGATGTTGTAGCGTTAGGCCGTGAAATCGATCGTCTGGAACGACAGGCTTTCATCGATGCGGAGTTGTCAAATCCAATCAACAGACCCATAACTAACGCCCCAAGCGTGACACAAGGCTCTGATAAGTCCGGAAGGGCGACTTCCGAGTACAAGCGGGCTTTCTGGAACGCCATGCGCTCACAAAAGCCCAAGTACGATGTTTTAGATGCATTGCAGATTGGAACGGACTCTGAGGGCGGATATCTTGTTCCGGATGAGTTTGAACGGACACTTGTGAAATCCTTAGAGGAGGAAAACATATTCCGCAGACTGGCCAATGTCATAAACACATCAAGCGGAGACCGCAAGATTCCTGTTGTGGCGAGCAAGGGCACAGCATCATGGATTGATGAGGAAGGCTCTATCCCCGAAAGCGACGACAGCTTCGGGCAGGTTTCAATCGGCGCATACAAGCTGGCGACTATGATAAAGGTTTCCGAGGAACTTCTAAACGACAGTGTTTTTAACCTTGAAAGCTACATCACGCGAGAGTTCGCACGCCGTATAGGCAGCAAAGAGGAGGAAGCCTTCTTTGTCGGCGACGGAGCGGGTAAACCGTTAGGTATACTTGCTTTAGCCGGAGGAGGTCAGATTGGTGTGACATCGGCGGCAGTAAATACAATCGCATTAGATGAAATTCTTGATCTGTTTTACAGCTTAAAAGCGCCATATCGCAACAAAGCGGTATTCGTCATGAACGACACGACCATAAAGGCAATCAGAAAGCTAAAGGACAACAGCGGCCAGTATCTGTGGCAGCCTTCCATAAAGGATGCGACGCCTGACACCATATTAAACCGCCCGCTATACACTTCTGTATATATTCCCGCTATCGCAGCAGGCGCTAAGACTGTGGTGTTCGGTGATTTCGGCTACTATTGGGTGGCTGACCGTCAGGGGCGTGTATTCAAACGCTTAAGCGAATTGTATGCCGCCACAGGCCAAGTAGGATTTATCGCTACTCAGCGAGTGGACGGAAAATTGATACTGCCGGAAGCGGTAAAGGTGCTCCAACAGAAAGCATCATAACATAGGGGGTAAAACGGCATGAGTGTGATTGATAGCTTATTGCCCAAGGTTAAGGCAAACCTGATTCTTGAACACTCCGAGAACGATGTGCTTTTAGTAGGATTTATTCGCGCAGCTTTGTCCTACGCCGAAAGCTACCAGCACATTTTAGAGGGATACTACTCCGAGAACGCCATGCCACCCACAACCGAACAAGCTGTGATTATGTTGTCGAGCCACTTCTTTGAGTCAAGGGACGGCTCGACGGCAGGTTTCTTTGCAGACAATGTTCAGGCGAGCCAGCAGGTGTGGAACACGGTAAATATGCTGCTTCGGCTTGATAGAAACTGGAGGGTGTGAGCATGAGTTTCGGAAAAATGAACAGTTTTATTGAGATTGTTACATCCATTCCCGTCAAAGATTCTGAGGGATTCTCAAGTGTTGACGACGATATACTTGCCAGCATACGTGTTTACAAGGAGGACAGGCATGCCAATGAAAAATGGGCAAACATGGCGACTTTTTCCGAAGCAACCTCGCTATTCCGTTTTCGCAAGCTGCCTGAATTTGAGGTAACAACGGACAATGTCATTATCTGCGCTGATGGCAGATACAATATTTTAAGTGTTGAAGATGTGCGCGGACGTGGGATGTATATAGAGGTTTTGGCTAAGAAGGTGTCTTCCGGTGGCTAAAGTGAATATACAAATGCCTGAGGAATTTCTCTTGAAAGTGTCAAGGTTAGCGAAAAAGACAGACGTGATTATCCCTAAGGTTTTGGAAGAAGGCGGAGTTGTTGTTCTTAAGGAAGTTAAAGGCACTCTGAACGCTGTTGTCGGGCGTGACACCAAGATTCCATCACGTTCAACCGGCGAGTTGGAAAGTGCCCTTGGTTTATCCCCTGCAAGGCAGGATAAGAACGGCGACTTCAACGTTAAGATCGGGTTTTCAGAACCTCGTTCGGATGGTGGTAGCAATGCCAAAATAGCCAACATCATAGAGTACGGCAAACACGGCCAGTCTGCAAAGCCCTTTCTTAAGCCCGCAAAGTCTAAATCGAGAAAACCTTGTGCTGAAGCGATGGTAGCTAAGCTTAATGAGGAGATAAATAGCCTATGAGCATTTTAAACGAACTCAACATAATATTAGGCAGACTTGACATTCCTGTGGAAACAGGCGTTTTCAAAGGTAGAGCGTCTGATGAATATTTGGTCATTATCCCGCTTGTCGACACTTTCGGCTTTTTTGCGGACAACCGTCCCCGATACGAGGTGCAGGAAGCAAGAATATCGTTGTTCAGTAAGCACAACTACCTAAAACGCAAAAATCAAATCGTTAACGTATTACTGGATAACGATTTCACAATCACTGACCGACGCTACATCGGATTTGAGGAAGTTACCGGCTACCATCATTATGTGATTGAGCTGGCAAAAGAATATGAGATTTTAAAGGAGGTTTGACTTATGGCAACGATTGGGCTTGATCGGCTCTACTACGCACCGATAACTGAATCGCCCACCACGGGCGAGGAAACCTATGGCGCGCCTGTCATGTTAGCAAAGGCAATAAGCGCGGAGCTTTCAATTGAACTTGCGGAAGCAACACTCTATGCTGACGATGGCGCGGCTGAGGTAGTAAAAGAGTTTCAGGGTGGAACATTGTCGCTAGGTGTTGACAGTATAGGGCGCTCTGCCGCCGCTTTGCTTACCGGTGCAGCTATTGACGATAAAGGCGTTCTTATCTCGGCAAGCGAGGATATCGGCGCACCTGTCGCAATCGGCTTTCGGGCTAAAAAAGCTAACGGGCATTACCGTTATCTCTGGCTTTACAAGGTTAAATTCGGGATTCCGGGTACGAACCTGACTACTAAGGGCGACAGCATCACTTTTTCTACTCCCACAATCGAAGGGACGGTCATGCGGCGCAATAAGCCGGATCAAAGAGGAACCCATCCGTGGAAGGCGGAAGTCAACGCGGATGATGAAGGAGTTTTACCTGCTACTGTCGCAGGTTGGTATACTTTGGTTTATGAGCCGGCTTTTTTAGCATAAGGGGGTGATAGACTATGGATGACGAGAGAAACGCAGTTATTTGCATTGGGGGTACCAAGTTTCAACTTGTGTTGACCACACGTGCCACAAAAGAGATCGCCCGCCGTTACGGTGGTTTGGAGAGCCTTGGCGAAAAGCTTATGAAATCTGAAAACTTCGAGCATGCCTTGGACGAAATCGTATGGTTGATAACACTGCTTGCCAACCAATCAATACTTATTCACAACCTGAAAAACAAAGCGGAACCACAGGCGCTCTTAACTGAAGACGAGCTTGAGCTTTTAACATCGCCGCTTGAATTGGCTGACTACAAAGCCGCCATAACCGAGGCTATGTTTAAGGGAACCAAACGGAACATCGAAAGCGAGAATGACTCAAAAAACACAGAAGCCGAGTAAGCGATGACGAGTTGTTTACCCGGCTTCTTTATTGGGGGACTGTACACTTAAACCGGTCTGAGGAACAAGTGTGGTTAATGCCGATTGGACATTTGATGGACTTGTGGGAGTGCCACAAGCAATTCCTCGGAATATCGAAAGCTAAAAGAGAGATGTTCATAGACGATGTGATGCCGGACGGTGTTTTGTAGTTAGGCTTTACGGTTTACACCGTTCATAAAAGCTTTCACTTCCTCAATTAAATATGGATTATCCTGTCTGCAGTGTATGATCATGTGACAGTTGGGACATACGGGGCGAAGGTCGTTTATTGGGTCGACATCATGTTCATCATTATAGTCACTTAAAGGATTAAGATGATGGACATGAATTTTCCCAGAGAATTCTTCCCCGTAAATTCTTCCTAAATCCACATCACATACAGCACAGATTGTTCCATGGAATGTAATGCATTTTTGCCGAGCAATTGGGTTTCTTTCACGGACGTTTACGTTAACGGTCTTAAATGCACCTTCTTTTATTATAACGATAGAAGTGTCGACCTCATCCGGGAAAACTGGGTCGAATAAAATTTCTTGTGATTCGGGAGGGAGGATTTTATCTTTATTTTGAACAATCTGTACTGCATCTTCGGAAGGTGGTAAAGCATCAATTTTGTTTAAGATGACATCAACCGGGATCCCATCAAGATATTCCTTCAGACGATTCCAATGGGGGCAATCTCGTATAAGTTTTAGCTCATTCTTCCAGGCATTACTCGAAGTCATGGTTTTATATTCAGGACGGAACTTACAAGCTAGTTGGTAAAACCCTTTACCGATCTCCTGATTATTTGTGTTGGAATAAATTACTCTTGCTGAAATCAGAGGGAGACCAAGTTCAAAACAAAGGGTTGAAACATTGATAAGAGGATCTGTCAAAGTATAGTGTGGTTTGATTTCTCTGTTTAAACGTTTCGAGAGTTCATCTGCAACTTCTTTGTAGGTTAGGTTTCCCTTTTTATTTATTACGGTGTCAAGAAGCATATCAGCAAGTGCCCTGTCTATGTCCTTTAATTTGATCATAAGAAAGCCCTCCTAGCCTTGTTTAATACAAGTATTCTACAATACTAATCATTTTAAGTAAATAAATCCGCAAAGGAGGTGGCGGCATGGCGGACAATTTCGGCATTAAAATCGGTGTCGAGGGCGAAAAGGAATTCAAAAACGCCCTTAGAGAAATCAATCAGTCTTTCAAGGTGCTGGGTTCCGAAATGAATCTCATAGCTTCCCAATTTGACAAAAACGACAAGAGTATACAAGCTATTACAGCCCGAAACGAAATCCTTAACAAAGAGATTGACGAGCAAAGAAACAAAATCTCAACATTGCAAAAAGCGCTCCAAAATGCCGCCGACTCATTCGGGGAAAGCGACAAACGAACCCAAGCCTGGGCTATACAGCTTAACAACGCCAAAGCCGAATTAAACGGTATGGAACACGAACTTGATCAGAATAACAAGACGCTTGACAGGACAGGCGACGAGCTTACTGAGGCGAAAAAGAAAACAGATCAATTCGGCGATGAACTGAATGAAACAGGCAAAGAAGCAGATAAGGCAGGCTCCAAATTCAAAAATATGGGCGGCGTATTAAAAGGTATAGGAGCCGCTATGGGCGCAGCTTTTGTCGCCGTTGGCGCGGCTGCGGTCGGCGCGGCTAAAGCGCTAACCGAAATGACCACCGGTGCGGCACAACATGCAGATGAGATACTAACAATGTCTGCGGTTACGGGCATGTCAACCGAGTCGCTCCAGGCATACAATTATGCCGCCGAGCTGGTGGATGTGTCGATTGAGACTTTAACCGGCAGCATGGCAAAAAACATTAGGTCAATGACCGCCGCCAAAAACGGTACGGGAGATGTGTCGCAAGCCTATAAATCCTTAGGTGTGACAGTTATGGATTCAAACGGCAATCTTAGGGATTCTGAAACCGTTTATTGGGAAATCATCGACGCATTGGGCAAAGTTTCTGACGAAACCGAACGCAACTCGCTTTCTATGCAAATATTCGGGAAAAGCGCACAGGATTTGAACCCTTTGATTCAACAAGGCTCCGCGGGAATTGCCAAACTGACCGAAGAAGCTAAATCAATGGGTGCGATAATGAGCGGTGAGTCTTTGAAAGCGCTCGGAGCGTTCGACGATTCTTTACAGAGGCTAAAGTCAGGCTCGGGAGTGGCGAAAAATGCTTTAGGCATGGTTTTATTGCCGCAACTGCAAGTGTTGGCGGACGATGGCGTTAACCTTCTCGGTGAATTCACAAGGGGCTTAAACGAAGCGAACGGCGACTGGACAAAGATAAGCGCGGTTATTGGCAATACGGTGGGCGGTATTGTTGACGCGATAATGAAAACCATGCCGGATACAATTAAGCTTGGTATGGATATAGTGATGTCGATAGGCAATGCGATCATGGATAATCTGCCTATGCTTGTGGACGCAGCCACACAAATAATTATGACGCTATTACGGGGCTTGATTGAAGCGCTTCCTGGATTGACGGAAGGCGCGCTTAGACTGGTGCTGGCGCTGATTGACGGCATTATAAGCAATCTGCCGATGCTCGTTGAGGCTGCAGTACGCATGATCGCCACGATTGTAAGTGGTATCGGCGAAGCTTTGCCTAAATTGATTCCGGCAATAGTTGAGGCAGTGGTTTTAGTTAGTAAAACCCTCATTGATAATTTACCGTTTATCCTTGACGCGGCATTCAAACTGATACTTGGTCTGGCGCAGGGGCTTTTGGATGCGATACCGCAGCTTGTCGCAAAACTCCCTGCAGTTATTACCGCCATAGTTGAATTCATTACCAAAGCGATACCGCAGATAATCGAGGTCGGGATAAAACTTCTAACGGCGCTGGTCGATGCTTTGCCTTTGATTATTGCTTCAATAGTGGCGGTGCTGCCGCAAATCGTCGACGCAATAACCAGAGGGCTAACCGATTCAATGCCTATGCTTATTGAAGCCGGAGTCTTGCTTTTGACAGCTCTGGTTAAAAACCTACCCCAGATAATCATAACTGTTACTCAGGCGATGCCGCAAATCATAACCTCGATAGTTGATGCGCTTATTGAGAATATCCCACTAATCATACAGGCTGGAATTAATCTGTTCACTGCGCTCATACGAGATTTGCCTGCCATCATAGCCGGAATTGTTGAAGTGCTTCCTAAGATTATTCTTGCGATAACAAACGGGATTGTGGCAAGCAAAGACCAGATGGCACGATTAGGAAACAGCTTGATCCAAGGCTTATGGCAAGGCATATCCGATGCGGGCGCTTGGATAAGAAGCAGGATACAAGGCTTTATGAACGGCATAGTAGGCAGTATTAAAAGCTTTTTCGGAATAAAAAGCCCGTCCGCCATGTTTGCTGATATCGGCAATGATCTGGCCGCGGGAATAGGTGTAGGGTTTAACGATGCGATGTCAAAAGTCCGGACGGACATGCAAAACGCAATCCCCACAAGCTTCGGCGGGCCAAATGTAAGCTTGGCAGCCACAAACGGCTTTAACAGCCCGCTTGTTACAATCGGACAGATGATAGTAAGAAACGAAAGCGACATAGAAGCCATAAGCCATAGGCTTCACCGCCATATACAGGCTGGCGTCAAAGCACGAGGAGGCATTTGATATGGGGAATTTCACTTTTGCTGATGAACATTCGACTGTATACCATGTTCGGCTTTTAAAGTCTCCTGTTTCGGTTTTATGCGGCACACGCGACAAAGTGATCACAATACCCGGCAGACACGGCACGATCAGAGCAACACCCGACTTAGGGGAACGCTTGCTTAACTTGGATTGCTGGCTTAAAGCTCAAAGCATCACGCAGCTTTACGAGCGTCTTGATCGTGTGAGATCTTGGTTAAATCCTTTATGCGGTGTACAAAGACTTACTTTTGACAATACGCCTGACAGGTTTTATCTTGCGTCTTATGCCGGCGGAGGCTTAAACGCAGAGCTGTTCGCTACACATTGCAGGTTTTCGATAGACTTTGTCTGCCCTAACCCGTTTTCATACGCGCTTAGTCCGGATGAAATTATGATAACCTCATCGCCGTATCAGCATAGCCAGCGTGGTACCGCCCCGTCAGAGCCATTGTTGAAATTTCAAGCCATATCGACGGGGACTGGCGCACAGCAGCTGAAAATCGCGATAGGCCAGCAGGAGTTTACTTATCTTGGCGCATTGGCATCGGGCGATTGGCTTGAAATAGACTGTCGTAACAAGACAGTCATGCGCATAATTGGACAGACAAGGGTAAGTGTATTGCAATTTGTCAAAAAACCTGTTTTCCCGCAGCTTGCGCCGGGAATGAACAGTATTTCAATTGTTGGATCAGGCGGTGCAACATGGTCAAGACTTGATATAAATTGCCGCAACAGATGGCTTTAGGAGGGATTTTATGCCGATAACACCATTTAAAAGAGTTGTTAGCCGCGGGATTTATGGCGCAGATGTTTCAGGGCTGCAGGACGCTGTAAACAAGGTAGAAACAGTGCTAGGCATGCACACGGCAAATGTGGTCAATCATTTATTGCAGCCGGTGTCCGATCAGCCGGATTCCTCTATGCACAGGCTGATTTACGAAGGGAGCATACGCAACTGGCTTGAATCGCCTGTCCCGGTAATAAAGCGTGGCGGGGTAAACGTGACCCCTGATCAGTATTTGCTTTTTGCAGCCCAAGGCATGGTCGTATTCCATCAGCCACAATCCGCAAATGCAGTAATTACAGCCGATATTACTCATATAACCGCGTCATCGCCATTGTCAGGCCACGCAGGAGCGGGAGGAGCAGCCCATACACCGGCTACCGCATCAGTAGCAGGCTTTATGTCTGCATCCGACAAATCCAATTTAGACGGCCATATCGGCGCAGGTGGTGGCGCTCACCCTGTCGCTACGCCATCAGTGGCAGGCTTTATGCCGGCTTCGGATAAAAGCCGACTCGATGCACTTGATTTTTTAAGGTACAGACGAGCAGGCTTCTATCATTGCGGGATAAACGCCACCGCTTTCGCTGCTTCAACGACTGCCTCGGCAGTTATTGACGTCCTTCCCTTTTATGTGCCTTTAAATCAGACGTTTAACCGGATAGCGATAAACGTCACAACTGTTGCCACGGGCGAATGCAGGCTTGGCATATATGCGGATAATGGAAGTGTGTACCCCGGCTCATTGGTTTTAGACGCCGGGACTGTTTTAACCGGAGGCGCTACGGGGATAAGGGAGATTACTGTTTCTTTGAACCTTGCTCCGAACCTTTACTGGCTTGCTCGTTTGCAAAATGCCACGCCTTCGCTTCAAGGCCTGGGAGTCGGAGCTTTGATCGCGCTTGGCACGGTCGATTTGGTGAATATAATAACAGGGTTTAGGGCAAATCAAGCATTCGGAGTGCTGCCAAACAATTATCCGGCGGGTGCGAGCAACCTAACAGGCGCAAGACCTGCGGTATTTTTGTGGAGAGCATAAAATGTACAATACTGAAAATCGTTACAATACTGGATTTTTATTCAATCAGATATTGCATAGGCAGCCTCCGGGATGGTACACACGGATAACACACGCGCTTCCGATTGTCGTCAACGATAGGCTTATCCCTTTAACTTTGCTGCATGAGGCATATTCGATATTTGTCGATGAAGTATTGGGCGGCGAGGACAAATTGTCTTTCCGACTGCCTTGGCCTGCTCCGGCTGAGCTTATGCCGGGCGCTCTTATTGATTTTGCGGGCAAAGTCTACAGAATAATGATAATAAATGATATTAAGGACGATAATGGCACAAGACATATCGAAACGGAAGCATGGGCGCTTTGGTACGACCTTGGAAAGATGCCGGAACTGTCGGAAAAAAGATGGATAAACGCATCCGTATCGGAAGTTTTGGATTATCTGCTTCAAGGCACAAGATGGTCTCTAGGAAACATAGAAGTTTTCGCAAGGCGTGATTTATCATGGGGAGGCGGCTGTAACCGTCTTGAGATTCTCCGCGAAATGGAGAAGATATACAATGCGGAAATCAAATGGGATACGGTTTCACGCGTTATCTCGGTTACGCTAGTTAACGAGTCGGATTCTGGGATGTTCTTTTTAAGAGCAAAAAATCTGCGTAAAGTTAATATAGAAACCAGCTATACAGATACCGTTCACAGACTTTATCCTCGGGGATACGACGGAATAGGCATCGAGAGTGTAAACAACGGTCTGCCGTATATTGAATTGCTAAATCCACCTGAGCCCCCTTTATGTGCCGTCTTAAACGTTAGCGACATCACTGAACCGCAAATGCTTAAAGAATATGCCTTAGCTGTATTTTCTAAAATGAATGTTCCACAGATCAACTATGAGTGTGAAGTTGCAGATTTGTCCGCCATTTCCGGATATGAAGACGAGTTTGTAAAAGTCGGGAATGTTGTCACGGTATTTGATGAAAACTCAGATATAAATGTAAAGACACGCGTAACAAGGCTGCGTTATGACGTTGTCGAGCCGTGGAAAAGCGGAATTGAGCTTTCAACAATAAAACAAGACATTTCCGGAGCGTTTAGAGATGCGTCTGAAAAAATCAAGCGGGATCTTAAACATGAGCTTGACGCTTTGGTTACCACTGCCGTGGTCACTGACACTCTATACGCCGACTTCGGGTATATCGCCAATTTGACGGTATCTGAGCTAAACACGGGGTGGAAGAAAATCGAAAACTATTTGAACAGGGATGCTTCGGAGATTAATTACAGCCATCATTTCGAACAGCATTCGCAATATATAACCGCATCGACTGACGGGACGCAAACCGTACACATAAGCGGTAAGCAAGGACAGCCGTTGTATTGGTTGAGTGATTCCTACAAAGGCATCACCACAGAAATGACAGACTTTCCTGTTCTTAGCTACTTATACCAAGAAGCGGTAAAGTTTGAAATTACGTTTTTGCCGACCGGTGTAAAGCCGATTTTGTTAACTCTCGGTATAGGTGCGGGGAATCCTCACAATCCGGACTGGGGGAAGGCTTTCATATTTAAAGATGCAGACGGTTTGCGTATCATGCACCTTTCAGCTATAAACGGCGCTGAAAGAAGCATCTATCTTCATGACGAAGGTATTGACGTGGTTGCTCCGGTAGGCTTTACAAGACCCAGGGTCGGCGGTAAAAACATCTGGGTGCAACCTACCGCTCCAACGGCTTTTGCTGTTGGCGACATCTGGATACAGACATAAGGATGGTGCTTTGAATGGGACAAATCCAAATCTTTAACGGAACTTCATGGGTTAACCCTCAAGCGGTGCATTCCTTTAACGGTTTAGGATGGGACAGACTCGTAGGGTATTACTGGACGGGGACGCAATGGCTGCCTTTTATCAACTATCAGACTGTTTCGGCTCAAAGGCTTTATCATTGCAGCTTTGAAAATCCAGCTCAGCTTTATGAAATGAATTTTGATAATCTCTCATGGATAAGCGGGAGCGGTGTACCACCCGGTCTGTGGCCGACTGAAATCGGAGGGATAAGGGGTAGGCTTTATCATTGTGACGCGATATCCATAAGGCTATATGAGCTTCATCCGGACACCTTTTCTGTTTTAAGGGAAGCTGCCCCGCCGGGGTCTTTGCCAACCGGCATAGGCGGAACGAGAACAAGGCTTTTTCATTGCGACTTTAACTTTGATATGCTTTATGAACTCAATCCGGATACGCTTGCAGTAATAAGGCAGACAGCTTCGCCCGGAACATCGCCTGTAGGCATCGGAGGAACAAGCACAAGACTTTTTCACGGTGATCGCGCTACACTCAGACTATACGAACTCAATCCCGATACGTTTGCTGTAATTAGGCAAGGCATACCGCCTGGAACTTACCCTTTCGGCACCGGTGGGATTGACTCAAGGCTCTATCATGCCGACGAGTCGGGTTTTCATTTGATATATGAGCTTCACCCGGACACTTTTGCGATATTGCAGGAAGCCGGGGGTGGTTTCAATCCTGCCGGCATGGGTGGAATAAAATCTTAAAAGAGGAGGAGAAATGGTAAGAAGATTTTTAGTGTTAAACGACGCACCGTGCAAAATCATGGCTGAGGAGGACTTGCGGACAAACTGGGAAACGCATCTGGGAATCAGAGTTCAAATGCAGGCGCTCCATAGAACCCCGTTTATTACAATTTTTGAAATAATAGACGAAGATAAAACTTCTAAATATATCTCACATCCAAAGGTGACGATTATTGAGGGCTTATCTGCGGTAAACGCTTTGATTGAGCAGTTGTTTTCGGATTTCAAGGAATATGCCCTGACTGACAGCACAGCCTTGCAAGTAAGCATGATGATGTCAGGCATACAAAACGCCTCGGGCATATCAGGATATATGGTCAAAGACGGGCTTGGTTCACAAAACAATCTCCAGGCTTTGCACAATGCGGGCTTAAGCGGCATAAGGCATACCCCCAAACTTAAGAAAATTCTTTGAAAGGATGTGTATAAAGGATGAGGACGGTTTTGAACAGTATGGTTATAGCGATAGGCGGCTTTCTCGGCTGGTTTTTAGGAGGGCTGGATGGATTTTTGTATGCGCTTATTGCATTTACGGTGATTGACTATTTAACCGGTGTAATGCGCGCCATAACGGAAAGAAAGTTGTCAAGCGAGATAGGCGCTAAGGGAATATTCAGAAAAGTGCTCATTTTTGCATTGGTCGGCATAGGCCATATACTCGATAGCCAGATTTTTGCAAACGGAGGAGCTGTAAGAACTGCCGTGATATTCTTTTACTTAAGCAACGAAGGGATTTCAATATTGGAGAACGCTACCGCCATAGGATTACCTTTGCCTGATAAGCTAAAAGATGTTTTGACACAGATCAAAGGACGGGAGGACACCAAATGAACCTGCGAAAGCTGATACTTACAAATAACGCATGCTTTAAGGCGGGCAGAACAATTAAGCCCAAAGGAATTATGGTTCACTCAACTGGTGCGAACAACCCGTGGCTTAGGCGCTATGTCGGCCCTGACGACGGGCTGCTGGGTGTTAATCGGCACAACAACCACTGGAATCAGGACAGACCGGATGGTCGGCAGGTGTGCGTCCACGCATTCATCGGCAAACTGGCGGACGGCTCGATTGCCACATATCAGACATTGCCGTGGAACCATCGAGGCTGGCATAGCGGGAGAGGGCTTAGAGGCTCCGCTAACGACACGCATATCTCTTTTGAAATTTGCGAAGACGCATTAAAAGATGCCTACTACTTCCGCAAGGTATACAACGAAGCTGTAGAGTTGTGCGTACATCTTTGCGGACTATATAGGTTTAACGAGGATAGCATCATAAGCCATTCGGAAGGCCATAGGAGCGGTATCGCTTCCAACCACGCCGATGTGATGCACTGGTTTCCTCGTCATAGTGAAAGCATGCACAGTTTCCGTGCAGCAGTGAGAAAGGCGATGACGGAAAGTGTCGACACCGCTTTGGTCGATGAAATCTATACCGTGGTAAAAGGTGATTCACTCTGGAAGATCGCTGCGGCCAAGCTTGGAAGTGGCGCACGACACCGTGAAATAAGGGAGTTAAATGGGCTTGAGTCAGATTTCCTCTTGCCCGGAAAAAAATTAAAAATACCAAAGTAAATAGCGCTAGAAGTATAAAAACCTGCAAGGATTCCTTGATTGGAATTTTTGCAGGTCTTTTTTCGTTCATTTGGTTGATTTCTGTCCTGGGACTATTAGAGGGTGTCAATTGATATGTTCCCTCGGAAAGAGGTCGAGAAGATGAAAGTAACAAAGTTGGAGGACGTTGATTCTATTCAATACAAGTCAGAGAAGCTCACTGCGACAGCGCTACAGAGTGAGCATGATTATCTGGTAGCTGAGAGACTCACAAAAAAGCTTTTAGAAAAGCGTCTTATTAACCAGAGTGAATTTGACAAAATTATGGTAAAAAACCGAGAAACTTTCTCTCCGTTTTTAGCGGGGATTATGCTTTAAATGACTTGATAAATAATGCTTTTAGAGTGATGTATAGTACTGTGAGAAAGGAGGTTGAAACAATGAAACGGATAACAAAGATTGAAGCAAACGAGAAACTGCAGAATACACTTAAAAAATTGCGTGTTGCTGCCTATGCTCGCGTTTCAACAGATAGTCGCGAACAACTCGTCAGTTTGGATGCTCAAAGATGCCATTATGAAACCAGAATCAAAAGCAATCCCGACTGGGAGTATGTTGGACTTTACTATGACGAGGGTGTCTCCGGCACAAGCATGGCCAAGCGTGATGGACTTATTAAGATGCTTGATGATTGTGAAGCCGGCAGGATTGATTATATTATCATCAAATCCATCAGCCGCTTTGCCAGAAACACCACAGAGTGCCTTGAAACGATAAGAAAGCTTATAAAGCTGAAAGTGTTCATTTACTTCGAGAAGGAAAATATCAACACCGGCGATATGGAAAGCGAACTGTTGCTTACAATTTTTTCAAGCCTTGCGGAAAGCGAGTCGGTTTCCCTGTCAGAAAACGAAAAATGGTCCATAGAGAAAAGATTTCAAAACGGAACCTACATTGTGGCTTATCCGCCTTACGGGTATAAAAACGAAGCGGGTTTGATGGTGATCGATGAAGAAGAGGCGACGGTAGTTAGGTTCATTTTTGCAGAATGTTTAGACGGTAAAGGCGCACATGTCATCGCAAGACAACTGAACGAAAAAGGAATCCCTACCAGGCGCAATAGTGAATGGAGTAGTGGAACGGTAAGCGCAATCTTGCGAAATGAAAAGTACAAAGGCGATGTGCTTTTCCAGAAGACGTTTACCGATTCCTCTTTCGTCAGGCGCACCAATAATGGTGAAAAGGTACAGTACTATGTCACGGAACATCACGAAGCGATCATCAGCCCTGAGGATTTTGAAGCGGCACAGGCCATGATTGACCAGCGCGCCAAGGATATGAAAATCCAGCAGGGTGATGCTAAATATCAAAACCGCTATCCGTTTTCCGGAAAAATCATATGCGGCGAATGTGGTGCTACTTGGAAAAGAAGAACCCACTCCGACAAGAAAGGCAAATATTACGCGTATGCTTGCAATACACACATTAAGAAAAAAGACCAATGCAGCATTCAGTTTATCCGCGAGAAAAATTTCGAGGTTGCTTTCTTAAACATGATGAATAAGCTGGCATTTACGAAAAAGGTGCTGTTGCAGCCGTTGCTTATAAGTCTTAAAGATATTAATCAGGAAGCACCTCTCTCCCGCATTCAAAAGCTAGAAACGGCGCTTGAGGACAATTTTAATAAAAGGCAGCAGCTGATGGACCTTTTCGTAAAGGAATACCTGGAGCCAGCGGTATACACAGCTCAGCATGCAGGCCTTCTTGCTGAGGCTAAAATTTTAAGCGATGAAAAAGAAGCATTGTACGCTTCGGTCAATCACGAGCACGAACATGTGGAAGCCTTGAATAAGCTCATAAAGTACATTAACAGTGCAGGTAATCTTACAGAATTTGATACTCATGCATTTGAGGAACACGTGGATCACATCATCGTGTTCAAAAGATATGAAATAGGCTTAGTGTTAATGTGTGGAATTACACTAAGAGAAAGGTTGTGAGACGATGCCAATTCCATATGGATATAAAATTGAAAAAGGCAAAGCGGTCATAGATGAAGCGCAAGCGGAGCAGATTAGGATAGTTTATAAGGGTTATCTTTCAGGGCTTGCTTACATTCCTGCAGCAGAAGCCGCAGGACTAAAGCTTTTACATGCAGGCGTAAAGGCAATGCTACAGAATAAACGCTACCTTGGTGATGCGTACTATCCGGCGATCATAGATAAGGAAACCTACGATAGAGCAGAAGCCGAACGTATCAAGCGCCAAACGAGGCTTGGTAGAGTATTTGCGGATAAGCCGGTTGAGGAGAGCAAGCTAGCGATAAAATTTACAATGCCCAAAGCAGGAAAGAAACTCATCGATCCATTTAAGCAGGCGGAGTACATGTACAGCCTGATCGAAAGTGAGGTAGCGCCATGATTTCACTGGCGAGCAATGTTACGGTCATTCCAGCAAAGAAAACCATCGGGACACAGAAAGTAACCGACAAGAAGCAGAAAACCAGAGTCGTAGCATATTGCCGAGTCAGTACGGACAGCGATGAACAGGAAATTAGCTACGAAGCCCAGATCCAGCATTATACCTCATACATTGAGAGCCATCCGGACTGGATACTGGCTGGAATTTACGCAGATGACGGAATCTCTGGAATGAATGCGAAGAAGCGCGATGAGTTTCAGCGCATGATAAACGACTGCCATGATGGCAAGATCGATATGGTGATAACCAAGTCGATCAGCCGATTTGCCAGGAATACGGTCGATTGCCTGAATTACACCAGAGCGCTCAAGAACAAGAACATTGGCGTTTATTTTGAAAAGGAAAATATACATACGCTTGATGCCAAGGGTGAAGTGCTCATGACCATTATGGCCTCCCTTGCGCAGCAAGAAAGCGAATCCTTATCGGCTAACGTTCGACTGGGCTTGCAGTTCCGATACCAACAAGGAAAAGTGCAGGTCAACCACAATTGGTTTCTAGGTTACACAAAGGATGAAGATGGGCATCTCATCATTGAACCTGAGCAAGCCAAAGTTGTAAAGCGAATCTACCGAGAGTACCTTAGTGGTCAGAGCTTTATCAGAATAAAAAGGTCACTGGAAGCAGATGGCATTCTAAACGGTGCGGGACATGCGAAGTGGCATGAAAGCAATATTAAGCAGATCCTAACAAATGAGAAATACATCGGAGATGCGCTGCTGCAGAAAACTTATACGGTAGATATTCTAGAAAAGAAGCGTGAAGCCAATAAGGGCCAGGTTCCGAAGTACTATGTTGAAAGTAACCACGAAGGGATTATTCCTAAAGACATCTTCTTAAAGGTCCAGGAGGAAATGACAAGACGCGCAAACCTCACCAAAGGCACTACACGTCACAAACGAGTCTACAGCGGTCGGTATGCGTTAACAGGGTTGGTATTCTGCATGCACTGCGGGGATGTATTTCGCAGAATCAAATGGAACAATCATGGATGCAAATCTACGGTTTGGCGCTGCGCCAGCAGAGTTGATAAAGACGGACCTGATTGTTCTGCGAGAACAGTCCGTGAAGAACATCTTCACGAAGTGGTGGTTAAAGCGATAAACGATGCCTTCCGGGGAAAAGAAAACATTCTGCCGCTTTTACGTGAAAACATCGAAATCAGCCTTGCAGAGGATGTAACGGATCGCGTGGCGGGGCTTGATGAGAAGATAAAGACGATCCAACACCAGCTTTTAGCAACAGCCGATATGAAGAACCCGGGTGATGACCTTGGCATTGAGGTCAGAAGATTGCGTAATGAAAAGCAAGCCATTCGGGCTGAGGAAGCATCCCGTGAGGACCTAAAAGCACGAATAGATGAAATGATGACTTTCCTCGATGGTCTGTCTTGCGAGCTTACTGAATACGATGAGGAATATGTCAGGACGCTCTTAGAAAAGATCACGGTCCATGATGAATATTTCCTTGTGGAATTTAAGTCCGGAATCGAAATCCAAATCGACCAATAATCCTTAACACAATATCACCCGTAGCTCTTTGCCTGAGCTACGGGCTTTTTATGTTAACATTTAATTGTTGTTTGAAACTAAATGGTTTATAATGTTTTTTAATTAGGCATGGAGGGACTATTATGAAAACCTCGGACATGATACGACAGCTATGTGAACAAATGAATATCAGTGTCTCCGAATTGGCTAGACGCTTAGGTCAGTCGCCACAGAACTTCGGGAAAAAGCTGAAGCGTGAAACGATAACCTTTGAAGAGCTTAAGACCATAGCAGATGTGATGGATGTTAAGTTTGAACAGGCTTTCATTCTGGCTGATGGCAAGGAAATAAAGACAGGAAGCGAGTAAAGGAGGTTCAAAATTGGATACAAACAAATTGAAAGCTTTATCATTTGATGAGCTGCCTGCTTTATATAAGAGTTTCCTACATAGCCAGAATATTTCAAAAGCAACAATTAATACTGCTTATATGGACACCTTCTACCTTTGGAAGAACGGGAACAAAGACTTGTTCTGGAATGCGGTAACCGCTGCTGATTTTGAGAATGAGGCAAAGAATGCATTAATAAAAGCTCTTTCTGAGAACTCGACCGGTAACGTTAAATCACTTGTTAGTGGTTACTTGTCTCATCTAAGAAGGTTCCGTTTATTTTTAGCCTCTGACGGAACTGCCGAGCCAGTTGCGCCCAAGCAGGAGAAGACTGCAAAACCTGTGCATACACGTAAGAAAAAAGTGCATGTTGATGTTCCTAATCCGTCAATCGAGCAGGTTGATTTTTATCTTGAAAAATGGGACGGCTTAGAGAACTACCGTTTACAGGAGGATGCGCTTAATAAACTGTTTTTTGAGTTATGCCCAAGGAATGCAGATATTAGTGATGTTCTTTTAAAGGCATCAACGCTTAATAACTTTTATAGTACAAATATTTTTTCAATATATCCGGTGGCTAAGCATATCTGCTCTCTGGATATTGATGAGAGACTAAAAGCCGGCGATGGTACCCTGGTTGGAGGAATCCAGTATGTAACAATCGGTGAGAAACTGAAGAATTTCTACTCCTTTGCCACGAAATATTGTAGCCATCACAATCCGCTCGACTACCCGATTTATGATAGCTACGTCGATGAGGTGCTTCGATATTTTAGAAATCGTGATAGCTTCTCGGATTTTCAAGATGGTGATTTAAAGGACTATGTTAAATTCAAAAACATTCTGATTGCTTTCCGTGTCTTCTATGGCTTGGATAAATATAACCTGAAGCAAATCGACCAGTATGTTTGGCAGCTTGGGAAAGAATATTTTCCGAAGAATTACGGAAAGAAAAAGTAAGGAGATAAATGATGAAGTTATATCAATAAAAAGATTACTGGGAGGACGATTAGGTGAAAAAGAAAAGCATCCCTGAATTAGACAAGTTATTTCAAGAAATAGGTACATACAGGAAAACAAAAGAGTTTAAAGAGCTTTTAGATTTTGTAAAGAAGTTTCCAAAGATAGCACCATTTAATGCAATGCTATTGCATATTCAAAAACCTGGAAGTAACTACGTGACCTCGGCAGCTGAGTGGCAAAATACATTCGAAAGACTTATTAAACCTGAAGCAAGACCGATGGTTATACTAAGGCCATTTGGGCCTGTCTCATTTGTTTTTGACTTGTCAGATACTTATGGAGATAAACCTTTTCCAAAGGAACTTTTGGACCCTTTTGGGGTTGAAGGTAAAATATCCGATGTTGAGTTTAAGAGGATGATAAGAAATTTAAAATGCGATGGAATTCTTTATAGCAAAGCTGATTTTGGTACAGATATGGCAGGAATGATATGTAATTCTGCTGGTGGGAGAGAAACGAAAATCCAAAATCCTACTAAAGAAGTCTGGGTAAAAGTATTATATGATATGGTTGTTAACAAAAATAATGAAGTTGAAACTAGGTTTGTAACAGTGCTTCATGAATTAGGACATCTTTATTGTGGACACCTAGGAAGTCCTGATTTGAAGTGGTGGGATGATAGAAGAGGTTTGCACAAAAATGAACGTGAGTTTGAAGCAGAGTGTGTATGCTGGCTGGTTTGTGAGAGGAAAGGAATCAATAATCCGTCTGCTGCTTATTTGAATGATTATCTCGAAAACAATGAATATATTCCTGATATTAGCACTGATACAATATTAAAAGCCGTTAGTATAATCGAATCAATGATTAATGAAAAGAAAAATCCTAGAAAAGAGATAATATCAAAAACAGTCGAGTTGAAAAAAGCTGATTGATATGTTCTCACGAACAGGCAAACCGTTGATATGTTTCCCTTAACCTAGAAAACGAAAAAATACCGTTGACCTGTTCCCACTAACGTAAGATACGAGAATTGGTAACTGACATCATAAAAAATGGCTCGGAACATGTTGAGACGGTGGTGTTGATAACGAGGGCAGAGATGAAGAGTGTGAAAAAGCCCAGTATATAAGCTATTCTTGTGATTTTGTGTTTGAAACCGGAACA
>Ga0209316_100101_pt1 | contig 32182 bp, 32 predicted proteins | sample 3C3metaG_FD_184150 | JGI IMG/M metagenome (GOLD analysis project Ga0209316, IMG submission 184150) | Freshwater bacterial and archeal communities from Indian Creek, Illinois, USA - 3C3 metaG (SPAdes) (version 3) | ecosystem: Environmental > Aquatic > Freshwater > Unclassified | place: USA: Indian... | reverse complement strand
TACGAATCCACGAAAACGCCTTTGTATTTTACGGCGGATATCCTGAAGAAGCAGTATATGATCAGGATCACCTCATTCTGGTGAGTGAAAATCACGGAGAGTTGATTTATACCAAGGAATTCGCCGCTTATCTTCAGAAGCGCCGATTTCGGATTCACATGTGCCGAAAAGCGGATCCTGAAAGTAAAGGGCGGGTAGAGAAAGTGGTTGATTTCGTCAAAGGCAACTTCGCCAATCATCGGACATTTTACACCATTGACAAGTGGAATGAAGACTGTCTGAAATGGCTTACACGGCGAGCTAACGGTAAAACACATACCATCACTAAAAAAGTACCGGCAGAAGTATTCGCGGAAGAGCTAAAACACTTACAGCCGGTCACGGAAAAGATCATATCAAATTCTCGTGAGGTCAGTATAACGTACCAAGTAAAAAAAGACAATACTGTTCCGATTCAAGGAAACCGATATACGGTTCCATGTGGTACGTACCAAGGTCCGGATACATATGTGAGAATTATTAATACTCAGGATCGGTACGTAGTGATTTACGATCTGGAAAACGAAAATGAACTGGCACGCCACAAGATTCCGGATACCAAGGGGAATCTTTGTATCAACAATGACCATAAAAGGGATAAAAGCAAACAAGTATACCGAATGATGGCTGATCTTGCTGCCCAATTTACCGATGAAGCAGGGGCGAAAATTTTCTTGGAAGGGATTTACCGTGAAAAACCCAGGTACACCCGAGACCAACTGCAACTTATCGAATCGGCCATGCATGACCAAGACCAGGAAACTGTCGGTAAAGCCTTGGATTATTGTATTAAACACCACCTGTTCAGCGCAATTGGTTTTAGGGATGCGATTCGACACTATTCGCGGAAGCCGAAATACATGGACAAAACAGAAACTGTGCCGGTATTGACGGGACTAACGGAAGCTGCAAGTGAAAAAATGGCTGCAAAAGTGCAGATCAGAGATATGAGCGAGTATATTAAAATAATAAACAAGAAATCGGGAGGATAATGCGTTGACAACTACCATAGCCAGTATAAAAACTGTGTTAAAGACACTCAATTTGAATCATTTGGGCGAAGCGTTGGAAGAACTGTTGATGAAAGCTCGGGAAAAGTCTTTCACGTGTGAGAAGTTTCTCGAAGAAGCTTTGAGGGAGGAGATCAAGGGGCGAGAGAAGCGCAAACTTGAAAAACGGCTAAAACAAGCATTTTTCTGCGAATACAAGACGCTTGCGGAATTCGACTTATCGGAGCAACGTTCCATCAGCGAGCGACAATTAAACCAACTCCAAGAGCTTGCATGGTTGGAACAAGGCTACAATATCATTTGTCTTGGCCCACCAGGTGTCGGCAAAACGCACATGGCTATAGGAATCGGTGTTGAAGCGATTCATCGAGGGTATAATGTCAAATTTTCTACCATGGCAGATCTAGTGCATTTAATGAAAACCCAGGAAATCTCCAGTGTTTCAAGAGCCAAACTCAAGAGGATTATTGACTCCGATCTATTTATCATCGACGATCTCATGTTCATGGCTATGGAAAAACATGAAGCTAATCTATTTTTTCAGCTCATCAATAAACTATACGGGCAGACTTCCATTATCATCACATCAAACAAAGGACCGGAGGAATGGGGTGAATTGCTCGGGGATCCGGCTATAACGACGGCAATCTTAGACAGAATTGTTCATAAATGCGAGATTATCAACTTCGTCAATGATGACAGCTACCGAATTAAGCATCGGAAAAACATTTTCCAAAGCTAGCATCACCCAGTAGCCGTGCGCCAACCGAGAAGGGGAAGGGAGGGCTAGCCCTCCCTTCCCCTTCTCGGTTGCTTTCCCAATTACTAATAATGTAAAATCTTAGGTGTAAAAAATTATTCAGCGGAAACTGCAAAGAATTACTTGACGTTTACAGCTATGTCCTGAGGGATACCGACGCGACCGACCGGATGCTGTTTCCTGTCCTGTTCAGTATGGTCAAAAAACATATTGTCTTGAACATAGTTAACGTTGGTATCGATCCAACCGGGACTTATTGAGTTAACCCTTACTCTGCCTGACAGGCTAACACTTAACGCATGGGTGAGCGCCATGATGCCCCCTTTTGCCGCAGTATAGCTTTCAGTATCCGCCTGCGACTGGAAAGCGCAAGTTGATGAAATATTTACAATCGAAGATTTATTTGAGAATACCGGAAGAAACAATTTCGATAGCATATAAGGAGCTGTTACGCCAACACGCAGAACATAGTTAAAGTCTTCATAAGTGCAATTCGAAAGAATTCCCTTTCTGCTAAGGCAGGCATTGTTTATAAGATAATCAACTTTTTTGAATCTACGTATAACTTCGTCTGCGAATTGACATAATACTCTTTCTTCTGCAATATCTCCATGAAAGAACATAGTTTTACAAGGGAAACGCGAAGTAAGTTTTCCTGCGCTCTCGTAGTCGATATCTATGAAGGCGACGAAAGCCCCGTTTTCTAAAAACATTTCGGCAATACAATTGCCAATACCATTGGCAGCGCCTGTAATGACACAAATTCTATTTTCAAAGCTCATGATCAAATTTCCCTTCTCATAATAACTGCAGATTTTATAACAATATTATAACTTTGAAATTAATATAATGAAATTAATATAATGAAATTAATATTTGCAGTATTCAGTTATAGAAGTCAATTATAATATCTTTCACGAAGTAGATTCGACAATACGATAGAGGTTAAAATGAGATCTGTCCCATCGATAGAACCGTCCCCGATATTAGGATTGATTTTTGTTTTGGTATGCGTTATTATAATTCCAATAATTCATATAGGAATTCATGTAATTAGGAAAGAGGGAGTAATATGGCTAAAGTATACAACAATATAGCGGAATTGATAGGCGGAACACCTTTGCTTAGACTTCAACGTATCAATGATGGTTATGCGCAAGTTTTGGTAAAGCTTGAATCATTTAATCCGGGGGGAAGCGTTAAGGATCGAATCGGCTATTCAATGATAGATGCCGCTGAAAGGGAAGGTTTAATTAACGTAGATACGGTAATTATTGAGCCGACTAGCGGAAATACGGGAATAGCTCTGGCAATGGTTTGTGCAGCCAAAGGTTATAATCTGATTCTTACTATGCCGGAAACCATGTCGATTGAAAGGCGTAGCTTATTGAAAGGCTATGGGGCGAAGTTAGTACTCACACCCGGTACGGAAGGGATGAAAGGCGCTATCCGCAAGGCCGAGGAACTTGCTGCAGAGACGCAAAACTCATTTATTCCCCAGCAGTTCAAAAACCCGGCAAATCCTAAGATTCACCGTGAAACCACAGCTGAGGAAGTTTGGAATGATACAGACGGTAATGTAGATATCTTTGTAGGGGGAGTAGGTACAGGCGGCACTATTACCGGCGTCGGACAGGTATTAAAACCGAGGAATAAAGATTTGAAGATAATCGCTGTTGAGCCTGCAGCCTCGCCTGTACTTTCAGGAGGGATGCCGGGGCCGCACAAAATACAGGGAATCGGCGCAGGATTTGTCCCTGAAATTCTTGATGTAGACGTAATCGATCAGATTATAAAAGTAAGTGAACAGGATGCGGTAAATACAGCAAAAAGGCTTATGAGAGAAGAAGGAATATCCGTAGGCATTTCTTCCGGAGCCGCAGCATACGCAGCCATTTCACTCTCGCGCCTTGAAGAGAATAGGGGAAAAACGATTGTAGTTGTGTTGCCTGATACCGGTGAGCGTTATCTTTCAACAATTCTTTTCCAGGAATAAGACCAACCACAGGGACGGACCAACCACGGGGACGTTTTGTTTGGCAGGTTGATGATTCTGCCAGCGGTCTGCCAACGGTCTGCCAACGAGATATTCTGCTTGGCACATAACGGAAGTCAGATTTCGGAAGTCAGATGCCTGATACCACAGATATCGACTTCCGACTTCTTGATCTTTTGTGTTAACCAGAGACGTACGGATTTAACTACTGTTTATCGATTTTAGAGGTGAAAAAGTATGAAGTATAAGTATAACGCACCATTATTGAATGCCGAGATGCCGGGAAAAGAAGATGTAAAGAAACTTACGCCCAATCCGGCTACGCGTCAATTGATTGAGAAAATGGCTTTGGACGGCTGTGAAACCTGCTTTGACCGCTTTGAGCGCCAGCAACCGCAATGCGGGTTCGGGACGAGAGGGCTTTGCTGTCGAATGTGTCAATGGGGTCCGTGCCGCATATCCGATAAAAATCCGGTCGGTATTTGCGGTAAAAGCCAAAGTGCCGTTATAATGGGAAATCACATAAGAGCGCTTGTTGCCGGCCTTTCTGCGCATGCCCGCCACGCACATGAAGTTTACCTTACCATCCGGGCGGCTGCTTCCGGAAAAGCTTCAATTAAATTCAAAGGTATTGATCGATTGTTTGATCTTGCTGAAAGATTTGGTATTGATACCAACGAGCCACCTAATCATGTGGCTGACAAAGTAGCAGACATTTTGCTGACCGATCTCTCACGGATGGAGGCTTTTCCTATGGCCATGCTTGCTGCCTTTGCACCGCGTGAACGCAGGGAAACTTGGGAACGACTCGGGGTTATTCCACGTTCGGCTTCTTACGAAGTGCTGGAAGCGCTTCATATGACTACGCTTGGCGGATGCTCGGATTGGCGGGCGTTGGCCGCTCAAGAGTTACGGGCAGCCCTTGCGTATTGTTACAGTACGCTTTTTGGATCTTCCCTTGCGACAGAGATCCTTTACGGCATACCCAAACCGAGGGTGACGACCGTAAATTACGGCGTTTTAAAAAGTGATCATGTAAATATTTTGGTACATGGACATTCTCCGGTTATGGTTGAGAAAATACTTGAAAAAATTAACTTGCCTGAGATAAGGGAGCAAGCCAGGAATCTTGGTGCGGCCGGAATTGTGGTCGGCGGTTTGTGCTGTACTGGAGATGAATTACTTGCCCGTTACGGTATTCCAACGGTGACCAATATAATGGGGCAGGAGCTGGTTTTGGGAACGGGGGCGGTTGACACCGTAGTTGTCGATATGCAGTGTGTTCTACCGAGCATGCAAGAAGTAGCAGCTTGCTATGGTACACGAATTATTACCACATGCTCTTCTAACCGTATTCCTGGCGCAGTGCATATACCATTTGACCCTGAAAAACCTGAGAATATGGATGAAGACGCACTTAAACTGGCTCGAATCGCAGTTGGGGCGTATGCAGCCCGTGACAGGACGCGTATCCGTATTCCTGTTGCTACAACAGCCGCTATAAGTGGTTGGAGTTATGAGGCCATTGTTGAACGTTTTGGTGGGACGGGGAAGATAGCAGATCTGTTAAAAGAGGGGCGGATTAAGGGTATTGCAACAGTGGTCGGATGCAACAATCCTAAAGTGCCGTATGAGTATAATCATGTGACAATTGCGAAAAAACTTGTTGCAGGAGGAATTCTTGTGACAACAACCGGATGCGCTTCACACGCTCTTTTAAATGCGGGACTTTGCTCACCAGCTGCTTCAGATTTGGTTTCACCGGCGTTGGCGGAAGTCTGCCGCGAATTTGATGTTCCGCCTGTGCTTGTAGTGGGTGGATGCGTTGATAACACGCGTACATTGCGGTTGTTTATTGATGTGGCTGAAGCGGCTGGAAATACTATGCAGAAGATGCCCTACCTTTTTGTAGGAGCGGAGCCGGGAAATGAAAAAACTGTGGGGCAGGGAGTTAGTTTTCTTGCTCATGGCGTAAGTAATATAAGCGGTTTTCCTGGTCCTATACCGGTGCCTTTGCCGCGAAAGGTTGAAAGTATATCAACAGGAGACGAGATGGAGCGCGGTAGCAATGAAATAGCCGATTTTTTCGCCGGGTTAAGCGGAGAAAGTTTATTCGAGATAGTTGGTGCCAAAGTTTATACTGAGCCGTATCCTGAATTAGCTGCACAGACGGCGAAGATGCACATAAAACGAAAACGCCAGGAACTTGGCTGGAATTAGGAGGAGTTATGTATTTTAAAAATAAAAAACTATGGTTGGTTATTTTTACCGCAGTGACTACGCTGGCGATCGTTTCTTTGAGCTATTATTTTCGCGAAGCATTACCGGGAGCAGAGCCATCTGCCGTTTCGAACAAACCAGTGTTAAAGATTGGGCATCTTCCGATCACCCATTCCACTCCGCTTGTAATGGCACATGAGAAAAACGAGGGCGAATTCGCAGATTTTACTTTGGAAGTCGTAAATTTCTCTTCATGGCCGGAGTTGACCGAAGCATTGTTCGCCGGGCGCATTGACGGCGCAGTGATGCTTTTTGAATTAGCGCTAGCCGGTCGGCAGAGGGGAATGCCTATTAAAGCGGTGGCGCTTGGTCATCGTGACGGCAACGTAATGGTGGTAAGACCTGAAATTACGGAAGTATCTGATTTATCGGGAAAGAGAGTCGCTATCCCCAGCAGATTTTCCGTACATCATGTTCTGTTGCATAAGGCTTTGCAGGATGTCGGGCTTTCTCTTGAAAATGTTGATTTGGTTGAAATGGCCCCGCCGGATATGATGGCGGCATTGGCAGGAAACGAAATAGCCGCTTATCTGGTGGCTGAACCATTCGGCGCTATAGCTGAAGTCAGAGGTGTAGGGAGAGTTTTACTTAAATCGCAGGATATTTGGGTGGATTCTACTTGTTGCGTATTGGTGCTTCGCGAGGAAATACTTCGCGATAATCCCAAAGCTGCCGGAGAACTTACGGCAGCGCTTATTGAGGCAGGCCGGGAAGCGGAGCAAGAACCGGAGAGAGCAATTGCCGTAAGCAGTCAATATTTCGGTCATGCCGAAGATATTTTGATACCGGGATTGGCGCGAACAACTTTTAGCAATCTTGAGCCAAGTATTGATGAATTTACTAAACATCAGCAATACCTGATTGATTTGGGAGTTTTACTCGAACCGATTGATCTAGGGGAGCTTATAAACGAAGAAATTGCAAGACAAAGATAACATAAGGAGATATTTTAAAGTATGACCGAATCAAAGAGGATAATTCTTTCGCTCACAGGTTTTGTTTCACTCATTGCCGTTTGGCAGACGATAAGCTCTCTTGGCATATTCCCGCAGGGACTTCTGCCTTCCCCGATTGCCGTGTCGGCGGCTGTTTACGAACTGTGGGTTCGTGGGGTGCTGTTCGGTCATATTTCCGATAGCCTGTATCGTTTTTTTGCAGGCTACGCACTTGCTGTAATGCTCGGAGTGCCATTTGGCTTGCTTACAGGTTGGTCACGAAGGTTTTACGCCTTATTTGAGCCGCTTTTGCAGATATTGCGTCCGATTTCTCCGATAGCATGGTTGCCTCTTGCGATTTTGTGGTTTGGAATAGGCAACAGGCCGACGATATTTATAATCTTTCTGGCGGCATTTTTTCCTGTGACTCTTTCTGCGATATCCGCAGTCAAAAACGTTGATCCCTTGCTTCTGAGGGTTGCCCGGAATTTCGGAGCAAATTCAAAGCAAATGTTGATTAAAATAGTTGCTCCTGCGGCATTCCCATTTCTTGCGGCAGGTCTGCACATGGCCGTGGGAACGGCATGGGTTTTCCTTGTGGCTGGCGAGATGGTTGGAGTACGTTCCGGACTTGGGTTTTTGATTATTGATGGCCGCAATCAGGTGCGCTATGATCTGGTCATGGCTTCCATGGTGATAATAGGTTTACTGGGACTCGCTATAGATCGTTTGATGCGTCTGCTAGAAACGTTTATTTTGGCTCGCTTTGGGGTACGAAGGGCTTGAAAGGGGATTTTAGATGGCAGATAACAAACCGCGTATAACTATAAACGTATGTTCGGTCGGTAAACAATGGAATAGTAAAGTAAAAAGCGATGAAAACAAGGCGCTTGGAGATTTTGCTACTCTGGAAGAAATCAACCTTGAAATTTATGAGGGTGAGTTCCTATGCTTACTTGGACCAAGCGGTTGTGGTAAAACGACTTTGCTTAATATAATGGCAGGATTTGAACGGCCTTCGTCCGGAAGTGTGTTTATTGACGGCGTTGAAGTGAATGAGCCGCATCCTAAACGGATAACTATTTTTCAGGAATATGCCTTGCTACCGTGGAGATCAGTGTTGGGCAATGTGGAATTTGGGCTTGAAATGGCGCATATGCCTAAAAAGGAAAGACAGGCTAAAGCCAGAGAGTTACTTGATTGGGTAGGCTTAGCAGATGTTGAGAGCAAAATGCCTAAGGAGTTGTCAGGTGGTATGCGTCAAAGGGTAGCGGTAGCGAGATCTCTTGCGGTTGATCCGGACATTTTGTTTATGGATGAGCCGTTTGGTGCATTGGATGCGTTAACTCGCATAAGGATGGAGGAAGAACTAGCCGGGATTTGGCTCAAGAAGAAAAAGACGATTGTCTTTGTGACTCATGATATTGATGAATCAGTTTATTTGGCCGATAGAATTGTTGTATTATCCGCTTTGCCGGGGCGTATAAGAGAAATAATCCGAATTGACGCAGGACGACCGCGGGATAGAACGAGCTTTGAGTTTATCAAATTGAGGGAAAGAGTGTATGAGGCACTTTCGCTAGGCTATAAAAAAACAGTTGAGTATTACCTTTAAAATAACAGGAGGTTTATAAATGTCAGAACAAAAACCATTTGATAGCGCTCGAGGGTGTGGGAGAGAATTTTCTACCAGAGTTGTCCAAAGCGGTGTTCGCTTTGACAGATCTACAGGCGCTATAAGCGTGCCTATTTATCAGTCGGCGACTTTTGCTCATCCGGCGCTTGGCGTCTCTACCGGTTATGATTACACACGTTCCGGCAATCCAACCAGACAGGCTACAGAGGAAGTGCTCGCCGACCTTGAAGGGGGATATGCGGCTTATTGTTTTTCATCGGGCTTAGCGGCGCTGACGGCTGTTTTTATGATGTTCAAATCGGGGGATAGATTGCTTCTGGGTGAGGATCTTTATGGAGGTACATACAGGCTGATTGACGCTGTTTTCGCTCGTTTTGGCATTGTGACAAGCTATGTTGACACAACGGATCTTACACAGGTTGAAGCCGCTCTAAATGATGATACCAAAGCTCTGCTTTTTGAATCACCATCAAATCCTATGCTTAAATTAAGTGATATAAAAAGCATAGCGAATATATGCCGAAAGCGGGGAGTGCTGACGGTGGTGGATAATACTTTGCTCACTCCGTATTTGCAAAGACCGCTTGAACTTGGCTGTGATATAGTTGTTCATAGCGCCACTAAATATTTGGGTGGGCATAGCGATTTGCTCGCCGGTGTAGTAGTGGCAGGTAACGAAAAAATTGCCAGAGAAATCGCTTTCATTCAAAATGCGTGCGGCCCTGTGTTATCGCCGAACGAATGCTGGCTTTTGCTGCGGGGGCTTAAGACTTTATCGTTAAGACTTGACCGTCAGCAGCAAAACGCTGAGTATATTGCAAAATGGCTTAAAGAACATCCGAGTGTAGAAGAAGTCTATTATCCCGGCATTGGAGCTATGATAAGTTTTAGGTTGATACGTGCGGAACTGGTGCCCCAAGTGCTCGAAAAGGTTAAAATTATTTCTTTTGCGGAATCTTTAGGCGGTGTTGAGTCGCTCGTTACATATCCGCTTTTGCAGACGCACTCCGAAGTTCCGGAAAAAACACGTCTGCGTCTTGGTATTGATAACAGATTGCTCAGGCTTTCGGTTGGAATCGAGCATATATCTGATTTGTGCTCAGATCTCAATCAGGCTCTCTAGACCAACCACCGGGACAGACCAACCACCGGGACGTTTTGTTTGGCAGGTTTCTGATTATGAAGCTGAGAAGTCCTATAAATAATTATCAAGTAAATAATAATCCATGTTGACAAATATTAAACTTATAAGTATTATATAGTTGTAATCAATATTAATTAGAAATGATTACGCTTCTTGAGTTTGTTGTTTTAAACTAGGAGAGACATATGACTATTACAGTGACATACGATTTTCTTTCAAAAGAGCTTAAGAAAAAGAATATACGCCTTTCGCACCATAGGTTAAAGGTCTTGGAATACTTATCTTCAAACCTCAATCATCCTACTGTTGACAAGATATTCGTTGATTTGCAGAAAGAGGTACCGACTCTTTCGAAGACTACAATTTACAACACTCTAGATGTTCTGGTAAAGGCAGGAATGGCCAGAGTAGTGACTATAGAGGACAATGAAACCCGTTATGACATCATCACTGAGAATCACGGTCATTTCAAGTGTGAGAGATGCGGTTTGATCTACAATTTTGCGATTGACTTGAGTGAATATAATTCACAGGATCTGGTAGGTTTTGATGTTCTTGAGAGGAGCGTGTATTTTAAGGGTATCTGTTACGGATGCCTTTCAAATAAATAAATTCATAATAGGGAGGAATTTAAATGAGTGAGCAAGCAAAATGCCCTGTAACAGGAAAAACCAGAGTTGCTACCGCAGGCATTGGCACTAAAAATAAGGACTGGTGGCCGAATCAGCTGAATCTTAAAATTCTGCACCAGAATTCAAGCCTAAGTAACCCAATGGATGAGGATTTTGACTACGCCGAAGAGTTCAAGAAACTTGATCTTGAGTCAGTAAAAAAAGACCTTTATGCTTTAATGACCGATTCACAGGATTGGTGGCCTGCAGACTACGGTCACTATGGACCATTCTTTATCAGGATGGCATGGCATAGCGCAGGTACTTACCGCACAGGCGACGGACGCGGAGGTGCAGCAGATGGGACTTTGAGATTTGCTCCGCTGAACAGTTGGCCGGATAATGCCAACTTAGAAAAAGCACGCAGATTACTATGGCCGATCAAACAAAAGTACGGAAAGAAAATTTCATGGGCTGATCTTATGATATTGACCGGTAACTGTGCTCTTGAATCGATGGGATTTAAAACTTTCGGCTTTGCCGGAGGTCGAAAGGATGTTTGGGAACCTCAAGAAGATGTATATTGGGGTGCTGAAAAAACATGGCTCGGTGACGAGCGCTATACCGGCGATCGTGAACTAGAAAAGCCCTTGGCAGCAGTTCAGATGGGACTTATTTATGTAAATCCCGAAGGACCTAACGGAAGACCGAGCGCAATTGATTCGGCTAAAGACATACGCGAAACTTTCGGACGTATGGCAATGAATGATGAGGAAACAGTCGCTCTTGTAGCGGGTGGGCATACTTTCGGCAAGTGCCATGGCGCAGGCAGCGCAACTCATGTCGGACCTGCTCCGGAAGGTGCAAGTATCGAAGAGCAGGGGCTCGGATGGATGAGCACTTTCGGCACAGGAAAGGGTAAAGATGCTATTACCAGCGGAATCGAAGGGGCTTGGACGCCTACGCCAATCAAATGGGATAATAGTTATTTTGAGACATTATTCAAATATGACTGGGATTTGGTCAAGAGTCCGGCTGGTGCTTATCAGTGGATACCGACAGATCCTGAAGCGGCAAAGCTTGTTCCAGGCGCTCACAATCCTGATAAACGCTATGCGCCGATTATGACGACGGCTGACTTGGCTCTCAGGATGGATCCCATATACAAGAAAATCTCCCTTCGTTTTCTGGAAGATCCGAAAGCCTTTGAGGATGCTTTCGCTCGTGCATGGTTTAAGCTGACTCACCGTGATATGGGACCTCGTTGCCGTTATCTTGGTCCTGAAGTTCCTAAAGAGGAGCTGATATGGCAGGATCCGGTTCCCGTAGTCGACCATGAATTGATTGATGAGGCCGACATTTTTGCTTTGAAGGAAAAGTTATTGGCATCAGGCTTGTCGGTATCGCAGCTTGTGACAACAGCGTGGGCTTCCGCTTCAACTTTCAGAGGCTCTGACAAACGCGGAGGGGCAAACGGCGCGCGCATACGTTTGGCACCACAAAAGGACTGGGAGATTAATCAGCCTTCTCAACTTGAAACTGTGTTAGCGGTACTTGAGAAGATTCAACAGGATTTCAATGAAAAATCATGCTGCAAGAAGGTATCGTTAGCTGATCTTATTGTATTGGGCGGATGTGCTGCAATAGAAAAGGCTGCGAAGAACTCAGGACATGAGGTCTCGGTACCTTTCATTCCCGGAAGGACTGACGCTTCACAGGACAAGACTGATATTCAGTCATTCAAAGCTTTAGAGCCGATAGCTGATGGATTCCGTAACTATCTTAAAGGTAAATTCACTATGCCTGCCGAGGAGCTTTTAATCGACAAAGCGCAGCTGCTTAACTTGACGGCTCCTGAAATGACTGTTCTGGTAGGCGGGCTAAGAGTTTTGAATGCTAATTACGGGAATGCTAAGCATGGAGTGTTTACGAAGAGATCCGAAACGCTTACAAATGATTTTTTTGTAAACTTGCTTGATATGGGAACTGCTTGGACCGCTATATCAGATGATAAGGAGATCTTCGAAGGTCGCGACCGTAAAACCGGAGAGCTCAAATGGACTGCTACCAGAGTAGACCTGATATTCGGTTCAAATTCACAACTTAGGGCAATTGCAGAAGTATATGCCAGTGATGATGCGCAATGTAAATTCCATGAAGATTTCGTTGTAGCTTGGACCAAAGTAATGAATGCATAAGCTTACGTGACAAGCGTGAGAAAGGGGACGGGGTTAGTGGCGTAATGGTGTGCCACTAACCCCGTCCCCCTGTCACCCCTGTCACTAGGATTGAGAATCGGAAACGCTAAACCTAAATAAAACTCGATTTCAGAAATAGTTTACCAAAAAAAACAAACTTATTCAGAGAAATTATATATTATAGACAACATGTCAATATGTTGATTTTGACACAAAATATCGTAGCATTCATCGAATGAATATTAAGTCAATAAAAATAAATTATTTATATATTTTTATTGACTTAAATGCAAAGCCTTGGGTAAAATATAGACGAGGTGATACCTATGAGGCGCAAAATCGAAACACAGCTTCTTAAATGGAAAAACAAAAGTAGTGATAGAATGCCGCTCATTTTAACCGGTGCGCGACAAGTCGGAAAAACTTATATGCTTCGTTGGTTTGGAGATAATTACTTTGAAAATGTCGTTTACGTAAATCTTGAAACCAATCTCGCTTTGGCATCATACTTTAACGACAACATCGTGCCTGAGCGGATACTGCGCTATCTTGAGTCGTTTGCAGGGAAAAAGATCATACCAGGCAAGACCCTCATCATATTCGATGAGATACAGTCCTGCGAGCGGGCTCTGACGGCTCTTAAGTATTTCTGCGAAGAGAAGCCCGAATTTCATATCGCAGCAGCTGGCAGCCTTCTGGGTGTTGCTATCAATCGCGGGCAATACTCTTTCCCTGTGGGAAAGGTAGAAAGCCTCAAGCTGTATTCATTAGATTTCGAGGAATATCTCTGGGCTCGGGATAAGGAACTACTATGCGGGGAAATTCATATGGCTTTCGAGAATATGGAGTCATTGCCTGAAGCACTTCACCGGGATGCTATAGATCTATACCGCGAGTATCTGATCGTCGGAGGTATGCCTTCCTGTATAAATGTATTTTTGAAAACCGGAAGCTTTCTTGACATGCAACTATTACAAAACGAAATCTTGGATAATTATATTGCTGATATGGCTAAATATGCATCCAATATAGACAGCGTACGGATACGGGCTTGTTACAATTCTATTCCGGCACAACTCGGCAAAGAGAATAAAAAGTTCCAGTATAAGGTCGTGCAAAAAGGCGGAAGCGCTGCACTGTTCGGAAGCTCAATAGAATGGCTTACGTATGCCGGGATCGTTCTAAAATGCCATCGTATTAGTCAAGCAGCAGAGCCTATTGCAGTACATTCAGATCCATCTGCTTTCAAACTTTACATGGGTGATATTGGATTGTTAGTAATGAAATCCGGTATATCCCAGCAGACTGTCTTATCAGGTGATAGTAATACCTTTATGGGCGCTGTCACAGAGAACTATGTCGCACAGCAGTTTACCGCCAAAGGGTATGATCTTTGGTATTGGGAGAATAAAAGCATCGCTGAGCTTGATTTTGTGCTGCAAAAGGGAAATCAAATCGTAGGTGTGGAGGTCAAAAAAGGAGAGCATACCCGCTCCCGCAGTTTAAACGTTTTCGCAGACACACACAAGCCAGCGTACTCTATCCGGTTGTCACTTAAAAATTTCGGCAAGAAAGACAATTTGCTATCTGTCCCTTTATATGCGACGTTTTGTATTTGATTAATAATAGATAAAGGCATGTGCCTCTTTGGGGTAGTCTGCCATGGCCTTTATAGCTAAAACATGTCCATTGCGGATAATGCTGATAGCGATAAAAGGCTTTGTCTTGTTGGCAGCGGTAGCATTTGATGTTTATTCAAACTCGTAATCAAAAAGTATTTGATTACGGTTACTGAATGCTTTCGCTGCGCAACATGAACAAAGCCTCGCACAGATTGTGCCGGTGTGGGTGCTAGGCGCACCTTGCTATGGAGTAAGCTCCTCGATTAAATCATCAATTTTCTCGATTCTTCTCTCGAGCCTACCAATAATTCTTTCTTGGGATTTGATGACTCGCTCAACGCGCCTTAAAATTTTCTCTTCATTTCTATCGCTTCTGCGGTTTTGTCTCATATGTTGAGTGTCTTCGTCGTTTTTGCGATCGCCATCATCGTCTGGTTTGCCATTTCTTATTCTTGAGCGTTTTCTTTCACCGTTTGAGTTATTCTGGTTTTGCTCGGATACATTTTGCCTGATTCTAGCAACATGGTTGCGTAAATTTTCGATTTGCCTTGCGATATTTTGGTCGTGTTCAATACCGGATTTAACCCTATCGTCAAAGCTTTCTACGATGTCTCTGGCTTTTTCAAGCGCTTCGTTTTCATCATCAACCGGCATATTAGCTATTAAAAGCTTTAAAGCATTGACTTTTGCGGTGGAAGTTACACGCAAGGTTACAATCTCCTGCCTGTTCACCCTTATATTTTGAAGCTGTGCTTTTATAGTCGCATTGGTTTCGTTTGCAATAAGGGCATCCAATGGATCGGTTGGGCTGCTTATGGTTGTCGGTGGTGTTGAAGTTACCGACTGTTGCGCCTGTGCTATAGCAACGGTGCTAAATAACATCAGGCTTGTAAGTATTATAGCTATTGTTCTTTTCATTGATAATCCTCCGTTCGTTGTTGTATATGCTGTCTGACTTTTGTAAACCTATGCATTACGAGAATACTTTTGTGAAATTATCACCTCTTCGCTAATTAACTTCAGTCGCGACTTTTCCTTCGCTATGCATAATGGTCTTCTCAGAAAAAGGTTGCACTATTTTTTAAAAACTATTCTTCCAGATCATCTTTTGTAGTTGTTTCATCGCTGCTCAGCCTTTCAGAATTCGATGGGGAAGGACTTTCTTCAGATTGATCCGGTTTTTCTTCCTTTTGTCGCTGGCGGTTGTGTCTATTTTCTCGTCTTTCGTTCTGTTGGTCACGATTATCATTTTGTTTTTCATCTTCCTCATATTGCTGTTGCTGTCTCGCGTTACGTCGCTGTTCACGCTCGTTTAACCGTTCTTGCCTGTCAATATCCTGTTCCGGTTCTTCATCCGGCGAAGTTTGTTCGTCGTCCTCGGAATCCTGTTGTTTCTGTTTCTCATCTTGCTGGTTTTGTCTCTCGTTTAGCCGCTCTCGCCTTTCTTCGCGTCGCTGCCTGCGTTCATCCTTCTGGTCGGTATCTTCATTTTTCGGTATATATTCGTTGTTGCCTTCATCATCTGTATCTTTATCATCAATATCGTTAAGATTCCGGCGGGATCTCATCTCTTCTCGAACTCGGACAATGGCTTCCTTTGGTGTTAAGTCCTCATCGATAAATTCATTTAGTCTTTGTACCGCTTTTCTTAACTCGCCTGTTCCTCTTCTTGCGGCGAGCGCTTCTCTTACCACTAAGACAGCCTCACTCTCGGAAACATCCTTAGCAAGTACTTTCGTTACCTGATCGGCGATTTCATCGAAGTGATCGACAAAATACTCTTTGTCTACTTCAGGTTCATCTGCCTGATGGATTAATTTTGTGAGGTTTTCTGAAGTCATCCCATATTCAAGCAAACGCACATACTGTGAAGGCGCCAGACCTGCCTGTTCGGCGGCTATATAAACCTCAGATTGAAGTGCAAATGTTTTGAATTGAGCTTGAGCATTAAGTTCGCTAAGTCGGCGGTTTGCCGTTGATTCCGCTTTACTTAATGTTTGGGCAATATCGTCGATATTTTTGTTTTTGGCAGGGTATACAAGAAGCAACATGCGATTGTCATGTTCAAGAGATGATTGTTCATGAAGCCGGCTGATGATTTCTTCAATTGCAAGCTCCGTACTTTTTCCGCGAAAGTTAATTTCGTCAAACATATCAATGGCCGTTTGATCAAGCGCTTCAAAAGCTATAACATTGTTGCGGGAATCAACTGTAAGTTTCATTGTGGGATTTACTTCAAAAACTATATGCGCTAAAGCCGGAGCGGTAAAGGGCATAACGCTTAAAACTGCGATTGTCAGGAATATAGCGATTGACGCCAGTGAATATGCGCCGTGCTTTCTTACGAATAAGGGAAAATGAAGGGAAAAAATCTGTAGTGGGGAAGGGGTGGGATTGCGGTAAACGTGCTCGGAATCAAGCAAAGCCTTCTTAAGCCTCTGTTTGTAAAGCGGAGTTTGCACATCGGGCATTGCTATGTTGTTAAGGAAATCTGTTAATTCCCTGTTATCGCAATCTTTACGCATCTTCATCAATCCTCTGCTATTCATAATGCTGCCGCTGATTAAAGGTTGCATTGCTTTGTCTCGGCGACATCACTTTTTTTAGCTTCTCTAACCCTCTATGAAGCAGCGACTTCACAGTGCCCTCAGGTTTTCCAAGTATTTGCGATATCTCGTTGAGCTGCTTTCCTGCAAAAAAGCGCAGTGCTATTACTTCGCTATATTTGACAGGGATGAGTTGAAGCTCTTTTTGTACGAGCATATACTGTGCATGTCTTTCTAAGTTTTGCTGCGATGTAATTAATTCATCTTCCAAATCGTCATCCGATATTGGATCAAAGCCTTTGTCTTTCAAACCATCCAAGGAAATCGCTTTATAGCTCCCTTTTCTGTGCCAGAGATTTATTTCGTTTATCGCAATCCGGAAAAGCCAAGCAGAGAAAGGTACATTTTGCCATTTGAATTTATGAATGTTTTTAAGCGCTTTGAAAAATGTTTCCGCCGTGATGTCTTGGGCAGCTTGAGTGTCGGCTGTCCTTTTCAATGTATAAGCAAAAATCTGATCATAGTTCATCTCGTAAAGTCTCCCGAAACTCTCAGGATCACTTTTCGCAAGTTCAACCAGTTTTCTTTCATTTTCCAGATCCGCTTTGCTGTAATTCATCTATATGCCCTGTTGATCAATTATTCTTTCCTTCATCTCGTTGACTTTCAAATCCCCGGCATCCTTATTCCCGTATCGGGTGGCGGAGTACAACTCTGCGATTTCAGATAAATCAGAATCTGATGTATTTCTCCACCTGAGTGCGTCTTTTGCTAATTCGTTTGGTGTCATATGACTCTTAAATCGAAATCCTGACGCCACATATTTAATAATAGCATACTTGTAAAGGAAGCGTATCTTTTCTATGTTGCCGGATAAGTCCTGCCACCTTTTTTCTCTTTTTAAGAATGCGTCGATTATTGATTGGAATTTTTTTAAGTAGTTTTCCTTTAGCTTGGTAAGATCGAACAAACTTTCCTTTTGATCTACAAATCCGCTATCTGCTTCGGCATTATCTTGGGGGTCATTTTTCATATACTTAAAGAGGTTTTTTAAGATCACTCGTAAAAGCTTATATAATGCCCTGATTAATAAAAAGGCTATAGCTAAAATCAGCGCTAACAAAAGCACAGTGGATATAAATTCCATAATGGCGAGCCATATAGGATTGACCGGTCTTGTTGGGGATTCAAGAGCGGGGGATAGTTGGCTGGCTTGATCAGGTAAAGCTTGCTGTGATTGATCTCCTTGTAACAAAGCGCTTATGAAGGCTAAGATTGAAAGAACAGAATGTATGAAAATATTCCAAAGCCACAAAATAGATTCTCTGATAGTCCGAAAGTAGGATATGGAAAACAACATGATAAGAACTAATGAGACTAAGATGAAGTTTTTTTTGACCATTCCCGCTGGCGGTGAAAAATCCGAATTATCCGATAGCGCCGCATAATTTAATTGTTTCAGATTCATAAAGACCAAGCTTACAATTATAGTCAAAAAAGCGCTCCATGCAAGATAAGGCAAATAATGGTTTAACTCAACCACTCTGCTGAAATAAAATATAATTGCGAAGTGCAGAAGATAGCTGACAAAGAAAATCTGCAAAGGAAACCATTCGGAATCAGGGGTTTCAGAAGATTTGAACCCTCTGAAATAGATTAAGCAATAAATGAAAGAATACAGGATCGATGCGAATGCGACTCCGAATATGCGGTATACGCTAAAAATAATCGCAATGAATCCGAGTATCAAAATCAGGTTTCGATGCGTGAGATTGGAAACCCTGCCTAAAATTATACCAATCAGATAACTTATACTTAATGATAAAACAAATAGAAACAAATGTAGGGGAGGGCGTAGCGCGATGGCAATCACCAAGATGACAGGGAAAAAGGCAAGTAATTCTAATGCTGATAAAGACCATTTTTTCACTACATGAAGTGTAAACTCTCTAACCATAGATTTCACCTTCCTTGAGGGTGGTTTCAAGTTTTAAAAGCTCAACCGAGTTTCCTAATTGCTTCAAAATCTCAATCTGACCAGCTATCCTTTCATTTGAATAGGATGAAATAAGTAGCAAGTCTTGATTGGTTATACGACTTTGTATGTCGTCCTCAATTAAGGTGTAGATTGTAACCGTTCTTTTTATAGCCAACCTAGCCAGTGTTTGAAGTATGACTTCGAAATGTTCAAAACCTGAACCGAGCGGTACATAGACAGGATTTTCTTCATACTCCGATATGCAGCCGTTTGATCTAAAGCCAACCGAAATTCCTTGGGAAATGGCATGTTGTGCTACTGTGGCTGCGACTCGGATTCCGTTTTCGATTAGATCCGGGTCGGTTATGGAATCCCACATACCCTCTTCCGATTCGACATTTAAATAAATCACAAGTTTTGGATCGGCTGAGTAATCGTGATTGCGTACCTTAAGGCTCATAGTTTTCGCAGACATCTTCCAATTGATTCTGTTTAGGGGATCGCCGGCCAGATATTCCCTTACGCCCGATACCATGAATGGATCGTCCACAACCCATCTTCTAACAGCCACATCTCCTAAAAAGCTATGAGAGGGTAGATTTGGATCAGAAAGAGGCAAAAGCTTTGGATACACCAAAAGCTCTGTTAAAAATGATGAAATCTTTGTCTTTTCGGATATCCCGAACAAATCTCCAAAAGACAGGGCGGCTGAAGTCAGTTTATAGGAGCCGCGCCTTATACATTTTACAGTATGAAGTCTTTTTACCGAAGTATAGGGCATAAGGGCAAACAGGCTCTTGTGAAACTGCTGATGCTTTATATCAAGGTTAAATAGTTTTTTGAATCTAAGATTGCTGTCAATTTTCGATTCAACCCTTACCCAGGGTAAAGGCAGCAGTTTCCTATTCGCTATATGCTCGATAAGGCGGACTTCTTCACCTTCAAAAACCGCCGGTCTCTCGAAATATCTCGTATAGTATATGTGTAGGCTGCCGAGTTTTTTATATAGCCAGCCTTGAAAAAGCAAAATTGCGCCGGTGAAAAATATAAGCCAAAGTAAGTGCATCAGGCGCCCAACTCCTTAAACCTCATTTCCTCGGTTAAGACAGGTACTTGCGTAAGCAATCTGTCTATGACGGCTTCGGCGTATCTGTCTTTTATTCTTGCCGATCCTGAAAGAAGCAAGCGATGACAAAGAACGTATTTCGCAAGAGTTTTAACGTCATCCGGTAATACATAATCCCTGCCGCGAAGTATAGCAAAAACCTGAGAGGCTTTAAGCAGTGCCTGGCTTCCTCTCGGGCTTACTCCTAGCACTATATCGGCATCTCTACGTGTTCTGGTTACTATATCTATTATGTATTTATAGACCGCATCGCTGACATATACGGATGAGTAAGCGTTTTGAGCGTTGACGATGTCTTGCGATGTTACCACGGGTTTAATATCGTTAAGAGGTTGATCGGATTTAAATCGTTTGAGTATATCGATCCCTTCCGATTCGCTGGGATAACCAAAGCGAATTCTTAAAAGAAATCTGTCAAGCTGAGCTTCCGGCAATGGGAATGTGCCTTGAATCTCAATAGGATTTTGCGTTGCGATGACCAAGAAGGGCTTTTCCAGCAGATGAGTCTCGCAGTCAACGGTAACCTGTCTCTCCTCCATGCACTCAAGCAAGCTTGATTGAGTTCGCGGGGTAGCTCTGTTTATTTCATCCGCCAGCAGTATGTTTGTAAATACCGGACCCGGTCTGAATTGAAACTCGCTTAGCTTTTGGTTAAAATAATTTATTCCGGTTAAATCGGATGGGAGAAGATCAGGCGTAAACTGGATCCTTTTAAACTCGCAATCGATTGATTTCGCTAAAGTCTTAGCGAGCAAGGTTTTGCCCATTCCCGGCACATCCTCCAGTAAGACATGCCCTGAGCAGATAAGAGACACCAAGAGCAAATCGATTACATTTTCGTTTCCCACTATTACCTTTCTTATGTTATTTTTGATATCGTCCGAAAGATTTCTTATGGAAGAAAGATCCATTGCGTGACTCCTTCCTTTGACGGAAATTTTATTTTGTATGATGAATTGTATCATAATGTCGATGGATTGGCACTGTATTTTAATGATGTTATAGTAGAAGAGTATTAAGTCTTGATTGCTATTTCGTGAAGCGTGCGTAAAAAAAATAAAGAAAATCAATAATTTAGTATAAAATTTTTAAAAAAGTAAAAAACATTATTGACAATCTGTAAAGTACACCATATAATTATTATGGTGAAGAAGATTAAGGTCTGATAAGGATTGAATGATATATGGAATGGCATGAACTGACAAAACTTACGCAAGGTAAAAAAGTAGCTGTTGAAAGAGTGAAAATACTTGATAGCGGCATAGCGATTGAAGGCAATTTCTCTTTGCCGCCGCTTGCGGGCCTATCTGCCGAAGATCAAGTGTTTGTTATGGCTTTCGTAGGATCCCATGGCTCGATAAAAGATATGGAGACCATGTTCGGAATAAGTTATCCCACGGTAAAGAACAGATTGAACAGGATAGCGAAGCAGTTAGAACTGGTTGAAACGGTGTTAGGGCAGTCGCGTGAAGATGTTTTGGCTGAACTTGATCAAGGACTTATAAACACCGAAGAAGCATTAAGGAGGCTGGGTAAATAATGTGGCCGCCGCTTTTTATCATTATAAGAGTACGTCATGACAGTCAAGGTGTAAAACTGTTTCTGCCGTTACCGGTTTTCCTTATACTGCTACCGCTTATAATACTTCTGGGATTTATTTTGATTCCGGTTGCTTTAGCTGTTACGATTATTTTTTGGAACAAAGGATGGGGTTTGGCTCCGTTTAAAGCTATATGGCATTTTTATAAGTTGTATTGCGCGCTGCGCGGGCTTTTGGTTGATGTTAACAGTCCGCGTCATATAATATCAATTTCCATAATATAGAAAGTTGAGGAGGAGAGAATAATGAGTGAAAATACAAAAAGGATACTTGACATGCTGGCCGCTAATAAGATTACTAGCGACGAAGCATACCGTCTGCTTGACGCTTTGAAAAACACCGGAGAAACGGTAGGTGAAACGGACCGCGAATTTGCTGTACCGAAGAAATTTCCAAAGTATTTGAGAGTAACGGTAACGCCCGGTGAAAACGCGCCTCCCGATAAACAGGATCGCATCAATATTCGTGTTCCGATATCACTGATTAGGACAGGTATAAAGCTTACATCCCTTATTCCACCTCAGGCATTTGATCACATTGACGGTGTTTTAAAGGACAAAGGTATTCAGTTTGATGTGCGTAACATAAAGAAGGAAGATTTGAACGAGCTGATAGATGCGCTTTCCGATATGGAGATAGATGTTGAAAGCGGTCATGGTGAAAACGTGAAGGTGTTTGTGGAATAGACTGTGTGAAGCTGCGTAAGTTTTAGCAATACCAGTTTATGTAGAAACTATTTATAAGGGGTGGTAATGTGATTCTTGAAGTGAAAAACCTCTCTAAGGTGTTCAAAAACGGCAAAAAAAGCGTAACGGCAGTCGATAACGTTTCATTATCAATCAGCGCGGGCGAAGTAGTGGGATTACTCGGGCCAAACGGTGCGGGCAAGACCACAATAATAAAATCAATAATGGGATTATTGATTCCGACATCAGGGTCAATAAAAGTAGGGGGATTTGATCCGCAAAGGCAGAGTTTGGCAGCGCTAAAACAGGTAGCCGCCGTGCTTGAAGGAAGTCGCAATATATACTGGCGAATGAGCCCTTATGAAAACATGAAGTTTTTTGCCGGTATTCACGGAGTATCTTTTAGAAAAGAAAAACAATATTTTGATCATTTGATAGAAATATTCAAACTAACAGATAAGCGAGACTCCGAAGTGCGGCTTTTATCACAGGGTATGAAACAAAAAGTGGCTATATGTTGTGCTTTGGCAAAAAAGACTCCGCTTGTATTCCTTGACGAGCCTACATTAGGGCTTGATGTAGAAACTTCCTATGAATTAAGAGATACTTTAAAGGATATTTGCGTTGCCGAAAGAAGAACGTTTGTCGTGAGCAGCCATGATATGGATGTGATACAGGATGTATGTAAACGCATCATTATCATGAACAACGGACAGATAATTGCTGATGAAAAAATGGATGAACTGCTTTCGGTTTTTAAAAGCCGATCGTACAAATTGATCGTCGAGGGCGATCCTAACGAGGAAATGCTGGCACAGCTGAGGAGTCAATTTTCGCAAGCGGAGATTAAGCTTGCGGAACATCAGGTTTCAATCGTTATAGATCTGCCTGAACATAAAATGCTATATAGCCTTCTTGACCTTTTAAAGCTTTATGAAGCTAATATCGAAACTATCAACCAACAGGAACCTGATCTTGAAAAAGCGTTCCTGTCTTTGGTCAGAAAGGAACGGGAAAATGGGACAGCACATAACAGCGCTCGAAGCGGTTATACAAAGGCACTTAATTAATCTTAGACGCTATGCGTTCGATTCGATTTCAGGACTTGTCACAATGTACATTGTATTTATGGTCATTTTTTTCGGCGTAAGGGGCATAGGCGGACCGGCGCTGGCTGCTGGGACCACCTTGGAGGGTATTCTGGTCGGATATTTATTGTGGTCATTAGCTATTATGGCGTATTCGGAGCTTTCCTGGGATCTCAACAATGAAGCCCAAATGGGCACTCTTGAACAGCTCTATGTTTCACCGATTGGCTTTAAGTGGATCAATGCTTACAGCATGATAAGCAATTTGATTTTTCAATTCGTTCTATCCGGAATACTTCTGACACTCATGATGATTAGTACAGGAAAGTACCTGAATATTGATATAATAAGCATTTTACCCCTGTTTTTACTTGCGTTGGGGTCGGCTTACGGCATTGGGTTTGCGGTTGGAGGGCTAGCTCTCATATATAAGAGAGTGAGATCGTTTTTTCAAATAGTGCAGTTCATTTTCGTAGCCTTCATTGCGGTGCCGATAGAACAATTTCCCCCTATAGTGTACATGCCGTTGTCGATGACGAATTATCTTTTGCGCCGGGTTATGGTGGACGGTTTAAGCATCTGGGAGCTAAACGGCGGCGAGTTGTTGATTGGGGTTGTTACAAGCGTAGTTTATCTTGTGCTTGGTTTGCTGGCATTTTCAAAATGTGAGCAAATTGCGAAAAATAAGGGGTTATTGGGGCATTATTGATTTTGTTTTGACTCATTCTTTGTATAGTGATATTATAAGATGATAAAGGCAACAACGAAAGGGGTATACATATGGCTATACAATGGACGGAAGCATTGGCAACCGGAGTTGAAACAATTGAAGATTCTTCGGAGTTCCTGCTGGACACTTCCCGGAATTTTTCAAGCGGAATAAAATATAGACACAAACACCGGGCAGAGGTCCAAATAGATGTGGATAAATTTATGGGGATAAAGTAGAAAAAACTAAACAAAATGCCCATCTTGGGAGTTAATCATGACGGGTGTTTGCTTATTGGCAGTTCTCGTCAAAAGCAGTGAACACAAGTTCAATTCCATTGCTCAGACAACAAGAACTCACGTATATTCATATGCTTCATGCCATTCCTGCTCATATCAAATTCATCATACGACACAACGTACTTGGGGAAGTTATCCCTGACCGTATCAAATGCTCCGAATTCACGCTGGACCGTTTCCTTGGATGCAAGCAGATAAGCTACCTGAACATAAAGCTTTTGCGTTTGCTTTTCAGAAATAAAGTCAATCTCTTTCTCTCCTGCTTTTCCAACGGTGACCTTATACCCTCGCCGCAGGAGTTCCATATACACAATATTTTCAAAAATGAGATTGATGTCTTTCATATTGCCACCGAAAACCGCCTCTCTGATTCCATGGTCAGCAATGTAGTATTTTTCATTGATAGTGAGAATCTTCTTACCCTGCAAGTCCTGCCTGCGGACACGGTAGAACAGAAAAGCATCCTCGCAAGCCTTGATGTAGTTCAAGATTGTTTCCGGCGCGACAGTGCGTCCCTCGCTTTTGAGATATTTTGAAATTGCCGTAGCGGAAAAAGTTGTCCCGATATTTGCCGTAATATATGCGATGATACGTTCCAGCAGATCAACATCACGGATGCTGTTGCGTTTTACGATATCTTTAAGAACAACGGAGTTATAGAGGTCTTGCAGATACTGACGGCTCGGCTGCTCTGCATAGCGGAGGTTGCTCAAGTACGGCATCCCGCCGTCGGTCAGATATCGGGTAAAAATCGCTCTTGAATCAGAGTCAGGGAAAACAGTATGATACAGCTCCGAGAACTCTCCAAAGGAAAAGGGATAAATTACAAATTCCACATATCTCCCGGCAAGGTATGTGGCTAGCTCTCCCGAAAGCAGCTTGGCGTTTGAGCCGGTGATATAGATATCACAGTCAAATTCAACCCGAAAGGAATTTATGCATTTTTCCCAGCCGACGACTTCCTGAATCTCATCAAAAAAAAGATATGTCTTACTTGAAATGCTATTTGCCCGCTGAGTGACCTCTCTATGCAATGCCTCGGCATAACAGAGGTGTGCGTTGCTCATATTCTCAAAGTTGATGGAAATAAACTGATTTTCATATACACCGGAGGCAACCAGCTCTCGCTGAATCAAATCCAGCATAACGGACTTTCCGCTGCGGCGGATGCCGGTTAAAACCTTAATAAGCTCATTTCCGATAAAAGGACGGATGCGGCTCATATATAACTCTCGATTAATCATAAATAGAAAAATCTCCTTTGCCATTTCTGATATTTATAATATCACGGGCATATCTTTAAGTCAAGTTTGTTTATATAGTTTTGTAAGATATAAATGACAAAAAACATGTTTCCGCAAAATAGGAACCAAAAAGGAAAATATGCTCGACACCATGACGCTTTGAAATTTCACTTACGATGTTTTTTATTTGACATAGGTATCGAACCTTCTTTCAATGCAAAGTAGGCTTCGATGGGGTATATTTTTAGCTTCAGATACCGTAAAGAGCATCAATAAACCATTGTCTCCGACAAGGGCAGGGCAGCCATAAGCTTCACGCTTTTCCCAGCCGGTAAAAGTTGCGTAAAAATCCCGTGCCTTAATGGGGTTTGCACAGTCAATTGATATACCACCGATGGAAACGCCTCTTTTCTGTGTATTTCCGAAATAATCCTCTGCGAGGATTGCATATTCGCAGTGGTCATAGATTGCTTGTTTCCTGAATCCGGCTTGTTTCCTGAATGCTTCAAGCTTCATTCCCGCTTTCCGCATAACCGCACCACTGTTTGGATTATGAGGCTCGTGTTTCGCCACTATACGGTTAAATCCAACCTCTTCAAATAAAAACTTGACGATACAAATCAGGGCTTCTGCTGTGTAACCATTTCCCCACCACGGTATACCAATATTGTAGCCTATCTCAACCGAGCGCAAATCGTCATTAGCACCCATTGCAGCTATACTTCCGATAGGCTCATCGAGTGAACGCAGGACAATTGCCCATTCATATTTCGTGAGGTCTTTATATCCATCAACCCACGATTCAATAACTTTTCGCGTCGTTTCAATTGAATCATGGGTTTGCCATGTCATAAATTTGGTCACTTCCGGGTCACTTGCCCAATTACGGAACATCGCTTCTGCATCAGTCGGCGTAAACCGCCGTAGGATTAACCGCTCTGTTTCAAGCATTACTGTACCTTTATGTATCATTAAGTCAACCTCCCCATTCCCTTAAGATAAAGCATATTCAATATTGCTCCGTTACCTTCTCTTCCACCATAAATCCTCATTGAACACCGAATTTGTAGATTAACTGTACTGTCAACTTGATATGAGGAAGTTTTGCCATCGGGTCAATGATAATGCTATTTTGCTTCATTTTTTCATAGCAGTCAAGCAGATCATCGGTTGTTTTGAACGTGATAATAAGATGAACAGCGGCATCCGTACTTCGGCTCTTGTTCCCGAAGCGGTCGTTCAGATATACCGTGCTCATAAATCCTCATAACTGCATGGGCGATTCCGTCATCATCGTAGTCGGGGTTATATTGATGATTAAATACAATCGTTTCTGCTTTTGTATTGAATACCTTTTCGTATAGTGTGATGGCTTCAGGGCAATCGCCATTGTAGTGCCAATGGGGATAATCATTGTTTTATTTCAACTCCCTCCGCATGACTATTGTTCCGTCCTTTTCCGACACTTTGGAAAATCCGGCTTTCTCATAAAGTCGAACAGGGCCTCGGCAATCCCATTCGTATCATTCAGTTCTCACGATGGGGAATCCGACCACTTTATGACTTGTTCCTGAACTTCTAACGAATACAAGTTGCATCAACTCATGGCTATTGTTTCCACAAAAGCCTTATTTCAAGCCGTTTTCAGGCATGACATAAGAACGCTAATGCTGACACTTACCGTATCAATATTAGCGTTCTTATATGGCGGAGAGTCAGGGATTTGAACCCTGGGTACACTTACGCGTACACTGGTTTTCGAGACCAGCTCCTTAAGCCACTCGGACAACTCTCCATCAAAAAGACGGTGATAAACCGTCTATCCAAAGTATAAATTAAAACATATATTTGGTCAAGAACCACTTCAAGCAATTCTGTATACCATATCATTGATTGCCTGTCCAATAAATTCATCGAAGCTGTTTTGCGGTGAAAGCCACTCGGAAACGAGTTCTTTTGGCAATATGACAGGCATTCTGTCATGGATAAAGGATATTTTTTGGTCGGCTTGCCGGGTCAGCACAGTGAAAACTTGATTCTCTGCGTGAGTATCAACCTTATATAGACCCGCTATGTAGGAGAGAGAAGTGTTTGAAGGTCGAAGCGCGTACTTTATTTTTGTTTTTTCATGCGTTTGCCATTCAAAATAATGTGATACCGGTATAATGCAGCGCATATTCATTGCACTTTTCTTAAACATAGGCTTTATTGTTGCCGTCTCGCTTCGAGCGTTTATTACAAGCCCTTTGCCGTCAAAACGGGGGAAGCCCCATTTCATAGGTAAGACTGATTGTCCTGAAGCTTGATCCATTACAATAACCGGAACAATATTGGAAGGGAATATTTCGCCCGACAGCTTTACGGAAATTGCTTCTGATTCGTTATGAAGCCGCAGGGTTGCGAGTATTGAATGCAATTCGCCTGTTGGATCCTCGGGTTCGATATACATTCTGCCGCACATATGATCTCCTCCTTGAAAGCTTATTCGTTCTGGGTTGAGAGTGAACGGTTTCCAAACGGTGTGATTTGCTTAAAAAAGTCAGCTTGAGCCGTAAACGGGGGTTCGGTTACTTTGAAGCCCTGACGCTTTAAGGCGCGGAATTTGAAATCTAAAAGTTCTGCGGGCACTTCTAGAGTCGAAGCGGCTGCGAAAAAAGACATATCATCATTTAAGAGTTTTAAAACATCGTCGTCGTCAAGCAGAAGCTGTGCCGCAAAAACATTGGCTTCATATTCAAACTTTGAGGTTGCGTCAAAAAGCTTGAAGTCATGAAAAGTATTGACTCCGGCAAGGTTTCGGTGCAAAATCGCATGACCCAGTTCATGAGCTAATATGCAACGTTTCAGCATATCCGGCAATTCGCTGTTAATAACGATCATCTGGATTCTTGATTGGACGATATAGTAGCCCTTGCAGGATCCGTCCGAGTTGCCAAGAGGCTCGTAACGAAGTCTTATTTTCAATGCCTTGCAAATGTCGTCAAGGCTTGAGTTCACAAATAGCTTTTTTATTCGTTTAACCTTGCGGCTTATAAAATCTGTGGGCGTCACGTCAATGTCCTTTCCAGACAGCCATTTTTAACACATATTTTGCATCAGGATAAATATTAATTTTTACCTTATTTTTTACGCCCGTATATGGTTTTTGCCTCCTCTTTGCAGGAGAGGTAAGCCCGCATAACGGATTCGAAAAATGCGTCTTTTGCTTCCTGAGTGAGTTCTCCTCCTGCGAAGAGCGCAATATTTTGTTTTAGAAGGGTATCGGCCTCATGCACAGACCTGCCACTGAAACGCTCTCTTACCTCGGCTAAGAAAGGCTCCTTTTCTATGCCGTGAAGCGGGTCAGTAATCTCGTCGTTTATAAGATATTCAACCGATACTTTAAGCGCTTTCGCAAGTTTCCTTACGGTAGTGCCGCGCGGGAGCGATACGCCGGTTTCATACGCGGTAATTGCTCTTTGTGAAACTCCTACCATATTGGCAAGCTCGCGTTGGCTTAAGCCTGATATCTCTCTTGCCTCTTTTACTTTTAAAGCATATGTTTTCATAAAAACATCCTTTCTCACGAAAGAAACTCCATAAAACTTCTTAAAACTACTTGATACAACTTCATCATTGTGCTACACTAAGCATACGAAGAATGAGGAAGTTAGCAGTAGTATATTTCCTCGAAAGTATTTTGTCAACAAGCATGATCTGGGAAAAGTGGAGGAGTTATTTTGATGAATTACAATCGTGAGATACTTCATAGCGACCTCAATTCCTTTTACGCCTCGGTTGAAATGGTTTTAAATCCGTCTCTTCGAGGAAAAGCCGTTGCGGTTTGCGGATCGACGGAAGATCGCCACGGCATAGTGCTCGCTAAATCCGAGCTTGCAAAAAAAGCGGGCGTTAAGACGGGAATGGTCAATTGGGAGGCGAAAAAGCTTTGTCCCGGACTTATTATTCTGCCTCCTAAATTTGAGAACTATCTTAAATATTCAAAGGCTGCCCGCGACATATACTTAAGATATACCGACCAGGTAGAGTCTTATGGATTAGACGAGTGCTGGCTTGATGTGACGGGGAGCCGCACTCTTTTCGGAGACGGTTTAAGCATAGCTGAAAGAATAAGAAAAGAAGTTAAAGACGAGCTTGGTATAACCGTAAGCATCGGGGTATCGTATAACAAAGTGTTTGCAAAGCTTGGGAGCGATATGAAAAAGCCCGATGCGGTAACGCGGATCACCCCTGAAGATTATAAGAGGAAGGTTTGGCCTTTGCCGGCTTGCGATCTTTTATATGTGGGGAGATCGACTCAAAGCAAACTTGCGCGCTGCGGGATCTATAGCATAGGTGATATAGCGAAAGCGCCGCTTGAACTTTTAAAAGGCAGGCTCGGCAAAAATGGCTTGCTTCTTTCGGTATTCGCAAACGGTGAGGACAATTCGCGAGTCGTGAAAAGTGATTTCGTATCTCCGATAAAGTCAGTAGGACACGGTGTGACCTGCAGAGAGGATCTTCTTAATAACGAGGAAGTTTGGCGGGTAATGCTGCATCTTTCCCAGGATATAGGGCATAGACTGAGAAAACATGAAAAGAGTGCTATGGGTGTTCAGTTAACCGTAAAAAATCAGAATCTGTCATACAGGCAATACCAAGCGCCACTTTTGGTTCCTACACAAAGTCCTATGGATATTGCTCTAAAAGCCAGAGAGCTATTTGAACTCAATTATTTCTGGAATGCCAATGTCAGAGCTTTAACAGTGCGCGCTATTAATCTTGTGCCAAGCAAAGCCCCGAGGCAGCTTATGTGGTTTGATGATGAAAAGAAATACGAGAAGAGAGAAAAGATAGACGACACGACAGAAAAGATACGCGAGCGCTTCGGTAAAGGAGCAATTCTTCCGGCATCGCTTATAGGTGATATAAAGCTTCCGAAAGGATAAAAAGGTGAAGAAGTATAATATTTGGTTTGCTTGCATGCAAAATGTGAGCAGTCCCTATATCAACCATGCCGGTACAAACCAATTTTTCGCATCTATTGGCAGCAAGTCGTTAGTCATGCATATAACAACCCCATTGCCGATTAAGGTTTTCGTCAGCAATAGTTCACCGAATTTTTCGGGCTCAGTGATCGATTCTAAGACATGGAAGTGTTTGATGGCATTTTTTCCGGGCGACGCGGATTTCTTGATCTCGATCGGATATAGTATTCCGTTTTCATAGATCAAAAGATCGATTTCCTTTTTGTCCTTGTCGCGGTAATAGTAGATTGAAGGCTCTTTCCCGGCATTTAGATAGCTTTTGTAGATTTCCGAGAATACATAGCTTTCAAAAAATGCCCCGGACATAGCGCCTTTTTCAAGAACTTCAGGATTGCCCCATTTCAAAAGATGAGCACAAAGTCCGGTATCTAGGAAATGAAGAATCGGCATCTTGGTAATTCGCTTAAGAAGACTATTATGGTAGGGTTGCAAGATCGCCACGATCTGTGATGACACTAAAATCGAAAGCCATTTTTTTACGGTTGGAGCGGAGACACCACATTCACGGGCAATTTCCTCATAAACCACAGGCTTGGCTGTTTGTGCCGCGATTACAGTCATAAAGTTGTAAAAAGCCATTTCATCGGCCACTTGTGTCAAGGATTTGATATCGCGTTTAAGATATGTATCGATGTAGGAACGATAAAAGATTTCCGGATCAATCGTCTCATCAGCATAAAGTCGGGGCATTGAGCCTTTGAAAATGCGTGTATACAGATCATTTAGTTTTAATTGTTTGACTTCCTGTGCCCGTGTCATCAGGTGTTTAGGTTCGGTTGTAAACACCCTGGATGGAACGCCTTGAATCTCGCTGGTCGAAAGTCCAAGCAAGTTGATTATTCCGACTCGCCCGGCGAGAGACTCGCTGACATTTTTCATCATGACAAAGGATTGGGAACCGGTTATCCAGAAAGCGCCGTTTTGTTTGGACTTGTCAACAGCCATCTTTATATAAGGTAGAAGCTCCGTTGCATACTGTATTTCATCAATCAGGATCGGAGGAGTGTAACGCTGCATGAATAAAGCCGGATCTGTCTTAGCGAGATACCGGATATCCGGATCATCTAAGGTCACTGCCTTGCGATCCGATTCGGACAAATGCTCAAGCAGTGTGGATTTACCAACCTGTCGGGGACCGATTACAAGCAACACCGGAAAAGTAGCGGCAATTTTTCTGACTGTTTCTTCGATAGCGCGTTTAATATACATATTCTCAGCTCTTTTCTAATACAACATAATTTTGATGCATCAAAATAACCGTCTAAACCAAACTTTAACATTATGATAGACGAGATTAATTGTATTGTCAAGACAAAAAGCAATAGACTAATAGCAAAAAATAGGATGCGCTTGTTGAAACTTTCATTCTAACCTCCCTTTTCTTACGAACGATCTAGAACCCCTTTTGTACGAAGATTATCAAAATAGAAAATATATGGTTCTAAATACAAAAGACTCACAACTGCTCTTCCTAAGCCCCAATAAATTGGAATAAAAAGTGGACAGAATAGCCAAAATGCCATATTTTCAGCCATTATTCTTTTCTTTTTGTGAAGCAGAATTACAAGAGCTATCACAGAGATGATCCATAACATCACGGTTAGTGTAGTGTTTGAGAAAAACAAGACTTTCAACTCCTACTATAAAA
>Ga0209316_100098_pt1 | contig 32839 bp, 37 predicted proteins | sample 3C3metaG_FD_184150 | JGI IMG/M metagenome (GOLD analysis project Ga0209316, IMG submission 184150) | Freshwater bacterial and archeal communities from Indian Creek, Illinois, USA - 3C3 metaG (SPAdes) (version 3) | ecosystem: Environmental > Aquatic > Freshwater > Unclassified | place: USA: Indian... | reverse complement strand
ATTCAACAATAAACTATAGTTCCAATTTCCGTTAGCACCATTTTTTAATGTCTGATACCAAAGTCAGGAAATATTTAGTTTTCAATTTTTATTATACTCGGAATCTTGTAATTGGCAAGAAGTTTTTGATATTTTCAAGGCATGTCAAGGGGACGGGGTTTGCGTCACACTACACCCTGTCACCTTGTCTGCGTAGCAAGAGGGGATTTTATATAAAAAATTAACCAAAACTTAACAAAATTCGTATTTACATACATATATAATAATTATACAATAAATCATACGGTAACCTTGATTTAGGCATGATATTTGTTTATTGCATAAACATTAGAACTATGAGGTGTTGTTTTGAACGAAAAAACTATTAGTGCTATATCTACTTTAATTGTTATAGGAATCATATCAGGTGTGGTGGCATTGATAATGTTGTTGATTCCTAACCGGTATGAAATTTCCATTCAGACAAGTGGAGTGTTAGGACGGTTAGGAGATAAGGATTTTAGCGATCAAAGGAATATTTACATTGATGGTGTGTACACAAGGTCATTTTTTAGGCAGGATACTTTTAGTGGAAGGTTTATTATTGATGGCTTTGATTTTACGGCGGACGGTTCAATAGTTACACTTCACGCTGACTCAAATGTTGGCAATGGCATGCTATACGTTAATTTGGATAAGTTAAGAAGAGGTTCTTATATGGATATTCATAATGCATTTGGCACAATGTTTTTTTTACCTAAATTTGAATATTTTACCATCTTAATTCCCGAGCCAACTGATAATCCTGCATTGCAAGTTTGGAATGGTGCAACTGGAGAATTCATTAGTGGTCCAGCGGATAACAGAAGCGAAGCGTTAAGAGTGCTTTATAAATTGTTAAAAGAAAGTCTCTACTATGATTCAGTTATCTTTCGATGAACTATCAATCACTGTGATTTATATTTACAAAATGCAAGTCACAACGTTGCCAGTTCTTCCATCCCTACGAACATCAAAACTGCAATGGTCGAATAATCAGACGCGCTGATGCGTCTGATTTTCAGCGGACTCTCTTTGCCTATAGCCGGAATGATTTTAGGATTTAGAATAGTCTCCATGTATCCTCCTTAATAAGACAAAAGACTTCTCGCTAGAATGGCGATGCCGCTGCGCGTCGCGGGTCGTTTGTATTCTTCGCACAATTCATTCGACGCCAAGGATATCAGAAACTGATACCTCGAACCCTCACTTAAGCTTATCCAGGCTAAAAGCTATTCAATCACACATCTTTTCATGTTAAATCCGACAAAATTTTGCATCAATGCTCCACATCATCGGCAACTCCAAAGCACTTGGCAACTCAGCCAAATAGTGTGCCACTAACCCCGTCCCCTTGTCACACATATCCGGTAAACATAGCAGTTTTGGCAGCCTTCCGAGTACTTACGGCATCCATGCTATGGATTTCAGGTCAGGAATTTTTCAAATTCACTCATGTGTCAGTGCCCTCATCCCCTTGTCACATTTAAGATTACTTGGTATTTTTAATGTCTAACTATCCGGAGCAGGGTCAAACTCAAATACATTCGGGTTTGTATCACCATCATACCCACTCATGTGAAAAGCAAAGTACCTTGTAATTCCGTAACTATCCACAAATGAAAATCCTTCTGCCGCTAGTGCAGAACCGCCCATAGTCGAGCCTGTCAATACTAATGGTATGCCGGGAGTTAACTCATCTAACGTAAAAATCACTTGGTCAACAACATACAGTCTTTTAGCATCGTTAAAATGGATCAGTAGTACCCGAAAATCCTTGACGGTTCGCTTTGTTGTTATGATGATTTGTCCTGGGTCTTTGTTAGCACTGGTAAACACATTAACACTAGGCATTATGAAATTGTGATAGAAATCCAATGTTTCTGCGTCAAAAACATTGAAGCCCGCTTTAAGATCATCCGCATTTGTGTAGTAGGTTAGTAAATATAAGCTAACAGGGTTGTGTAATGTATTTTGAGGGATCCTATTGCTCTCGCTTATGCGAGAATCCGAAAAACATCCACTTAGTGCCAATGGTACCATTAGCACTAAGATGCTAATTTTTTTTAATATAGAAACACGCAACCTCGTCCATTCGTGTCCAATCCACCAGTTATTTATATTAGTAATGGTGGGGTTATGGTTTGTCCCTGAGGCCGAATGGTGAACCGCTATACGGTCTATTGCCGTAAGTTGTCTCTCTGATGTAAGATTATGACCCATGGAGTCTGGTTGCTGTATGATCCTACTGTGAACAACTCTTCCGCTCGTAATGCTAATAGCACGAACAACAAACACTCGCTCTGCCCAAGTAGACTCGAGAGCTCCCGACCCACCAAATTCCACAGCATTTACTGCCACTCTAAACCTATTGCCCGGTGTGAGATGTGCCATTTGAAACGTAAACGAATTAGTTGTAGTTTCTTGATTACTTACAACAACTCTATCAGTTGTTAGATTTCTGATAGACACAAAAAACCTAACGTCAGAAATATTGTTCCATCTGATTTGTAAGTTCGCTTCATCAACTTGGTCGTTATCACGCGCAGGGTGAGTAATAGTAGGGTTCGGCATCGTACTTAATCCTTCAACAACAGCTTCTAAATGATTGTCTCTTAGGTAATCAATAAAAAAATCTTCTTCGTAGTCCACATCAACGGCACAACCTACCATTGGTGGCTTGTAAAGTGACTCATCATATCTGATTGCCTCTTTTTCAAATACTGGTACTGTAGTACTTGAGCAACCGCATCCAGGTACATCTTGTTCGATTCTATTTTTTAACATAATAGTCTCCTCATATAATAGTTTTTGCAGGCTTTTAGTAGATGAATTTCCAGTTAGAAACCCCCAGGTATCGACCCCAAACACTCTGGAAATTCGATGAATCCATACAACCACCGCCTTTGTGAAAGATTTTGCAAGTTAACTTTACGCCCTCACAGAGGCCGAAGTCCTTTCAATCCGCTCCGAGCCTACTGTAACAGCAAACCTAGTGCGGTACGTTGTCCCGCTCGTCCCGGAGAATGTCCGCTCAATATTTAGCACGCCGGTTGCAGAAACTGCCCAAGATGCAGCACTTACCCAAGAACCGTTCCGGCTTTCCTCAAGAATCATTGTGCCGGAAATACGTGTTGCAGAGTTTATAGCACGTACATGCATAGATGGGAAAACAGTTGTGCCGGATGTGGAGATTCTCGCCATAGCAGTGCTGGTTTCTGACCAAGCCGGCACTACGATTGCAAAATTGCCGTCATATAAACCGTCGATGTTTGTATGTACCTGCGCTAAACTCCGGGCATGCACAGGGACAGCAAACAACGATATGGCTGAAATTATGACCACAGCCACTGAACAAGTTTTTTTGATGAACATAAAGAAATCCCCCCCTTATAATAATTTACCTACACTTATATAACGTGTGAGGAGAGAAAATAAGACAATATTTTTGGATAAAATTTAATACTTAGAAATACTTACAGAATTGGCTATCTCGACAACTATATTTATGGGTAAATTTGCTACAAGGCTGCATTCCAGACCATCTTGCTGCCAAACAAAGTATGTTATTCCTTGGTTTACCCAAATAAACGCCGGCTGGCCTAAAAATTCAATTTCCTCGACCACAACACCTTCCGTGTCATATGCTGTAAGAGACCCTTCCGGTATTGCAACCATAAAAGTAATCATATTCCCGTAATCATCTACATAGCTGCGTGTTGAGAAAGTTCGAGAGTGAAAGGGTTCATCAAGAAGATAGAACCCGTAAGGAATGTAATGTGGCCTAATAGAAGCCTTGCATATATTTCATCATCTGCCATGTTCAACGAAGGAGCGGCAGCCCATGATTATGGATGCGAGCAATTTACAACAAGCGATGATGAATATTTCAATATATGTTACCATCGAGTCTGCCTGCACTGTTATGCGGTGTTGGTACCTAATTCTCCCTCATTCTAATTCAAATTTCAAAGGTATTGAAACAGAATTCGGTTTAACGTCCCCTTCAGGATAACTTGCAGCAAAATCTGAATCAAGAATTAGAACTAAATCCGCGCCTTTCACTACATTTTCAGGCACTTTTATGTTAAAGGTAAAATAACGCCAATCTCCCGAACTTAGCCATTTATCTCGTATAACGGATTCTCTTGTAAAATCAGGAGCAATGTCCCCTGCCATTATGACGCCGCCGTCCAAAGCGTTTTTATTGTCATCAACCAGCACATAGTTAACAGTTGCTTCAAAGGCATTGGCTACTCCGGATACACTAAACTTACGGCCCACCAACTCACCTGACGCAGGAGCGAAGACTTTTATTGAGCGTGACTGGGCAACAATATCCGGAAGATAATGAATGCCGGAAAGAGAGGTAATACTAATTATTTCATCAGTTATAGGCACAAACCTGACCGGTAATCCTGTTGCCTTGATGTAAACCACATCATAAAGGTCATCGGGCGTTATTTGTTGAGCTGGGGAAGGCTTGATGAAGCTTGTTTTTACCGCTACTTCTTCTTCCATAACAAGCACATCAATGATTTGCACCAGACGTTCGAAGCCAAAACGGATTCCACTTCTAACAAAAAGATATTGCTTGCCGCCAAATTCTTTAGCATTAACAAAATGTCCCATGTCAAACTTTAGGGAATTTTCAACCCAGTTCCTGACCTCTCCCGGGGTTGCGGCTTCCGTGTGCAATTCAACCGGCCGAAATTCCGCTTTTTCCCCGGTAACAATCTCTATCCAAATGGGCTCGGCGTAAATATGCAACGGGTCGGCAAAGTTCACATCCATGCTTAGCTCAGCCCAAGCCACTACCTTGTATCTGCCCGGTTGCTCTAAGGCAAAGATATAATGTTCTGTCCACGACGCTCCACGATCAAAAACGCCGGTATTAAGGGTAAGTTCTACCGGACTGCCCGGCTGCGGTTCCGGGATCTTTGATATAACAACCCGATTCTGCTCATCGTAAACCCTAAAAAAAAGAATAGAATCAGCACCCCAAACAGCAAGCGGTTTATCGCTCAAATTGTACAAGTTTTTAGTTAACCAGATTCTCTCGCCTGCATGATATTGCGGCGTAAGTAGACTTGCAACCACTTTTAGCTCAGTCATTTCACCCGCAATTTCTTTTTGGTCAGTCACCACAAAAGCCGGCTCATTTGTTTTGCCTGCATTTTCTTTTTGGTCAATCGTTGCAACCTCCGGCTCATTCCACGTGAACAATGCTATTCCGGCAAGAGCGCCCAGCAACAATGCCGCCAAAATTAACACGGCTGAAATCAACATTTTGTTTTTCACTTTCGTTGCCTCCTACACAAAACTCGTGGTCAGAGGCTGAAAGCCCCTGACCTGAGGTATTTTTTGTTCAAGTACATGTACTCAAACAGCTTTACTTTGTAATGTAAAAATTGTCTACATCGACCACTTGGACTATTATATAATTCCTCCGAATAAGTTTGTTTTTTTGCAAACTTTTTGCTGAAACCGAATTTTATTTGGATTTAGCATTTCCGATTCTGAATCTTGAATTCTTGCGGCTTGCCGCAAAATGTTTTCGAATCACGAGATTCCTTGATTTTGTCTGCTACAACTTTTAATACATATCCATGCCATCCATCCGTTTTTGACATGAAAGCCGTTGTAACCAATACCTTGAACTTATGAACCATCCATTGCTGTAGGTAATACAAGTGGCGCTGCAGTGGTAACAGTTAGAGTAACCCTTACTGTTGCAGGTGTACCTGTAGCCGGGGAAGCCACTGTAAAGGTAAGGGTTCCGATATGAGTGCCAACTCCTAATCCTGCAGCAGTTGCCCGTACACTTACAGAGTCTGTTTCTGTTGTGGTTGTCCCACTACTTGGTGTTAAGCTTAACCAAGCTCTATTACTCGTTGCAGACCAGCTTAAAGTTCCTCCTCCGGGATTGGTTATATTTACTGTTCATATAGTGGTCAAACCAGCGCCCGGAGCCAGTGAACCAGCTACTGTTGCAGGTGATACACGAAGCTGGGGTGGAGGTATTAAATTGCGCACATTCGTTCTGATTGCAGGAAGCAAATTCCATAAATTAACACCTGGACATACTGTCTCAGCTTGCTCTGGGACTATTCTGCCATCTACAAAAACAGTTCTATCAACATCTCGGTGTCCGATAATTCTGTGTAGGTTTCGATCCTCCCCCCTAATAATAGCAGAACCATCAGGATTCCTACCAATAGTAACAGTAACCCGAATGTTAGCACTCCCCAGTGGGTCCAAGGTGCGCTGGTTAAATCTCCAAGCCAGCAACCCTTCCAAGCTTCGAAGCGCTAATTCGCTGGGATGACCTACCACTGGTGTAGGATGGGGTTCCCCTGGCTGTAATTGACCCATGAGCGCAATGCCTACACTGCGAGGATTAGAGAGCTCAGCATGTGCTCCCTGAACATCCGTTGTACTAAGCCAAGGATTGTGTCTTCCCTGGAATATCCTTCCCTCACGGTCAATAACGAAGTTATAGCCGATATCGCTAAAGCCTTGGGCTATATGACCATTCCGGATTTCTATCATCTCCCGTTGGGATTGTTGCAGAGTTCATAGCACGTACATGCATAGATGGGAAAACAGTTGTGCCGGATGTGGAGATTCTGGCCGTAGCAGTTCTGGTTTCTGACCAAGCCGGCACTACGATTGCTGAATTGCCGACATATAAACCGTCGATGTTTGAATGTACCTGCGCCAAACTCTGGGCATGCACAGGGACGACAAACAACGATATGGCTGAAATTATGACCATAGCCACTAAACAAGTTTTTTTGATGGACATAATAAAATCCCCCCCTCTTATAATATTTGACCTTCACTTATATAACGTATGAGGAGAGAAAATAAGACAATATTTTTGGATAAAATTTAATACTTGGGAATACTTACAGAATTGGCTATCTCGATAACTTTGTTTATGGGTAAATTCGCTACAAGGCTGCATTCCAGACCATCTTGCTGCCAAACAAAATATGTTACTCCTTTGTTTTCCCAAATAAACGCCGGCTGGCCTAAAAATTCAATTTCCTCGACCACAACACCTTCCGTGTCATATGCTGTAAGAGACCCTTCCGGTATTGCAACCATAAAAGTAATCATATTCCCATAGTCATCCACATAGCTGCGTGTTGAGAAAGTTCGAGCGTGAAAGGGTTCATCAAGAAGATAAAACCCGTCAGGAATGTAATGTGGCCTTAATAGAAGCCTTGCATATATTTCACCATCTGCCATGTCGAACGAAGGAGAGGCTCCGAATTCTGTAAACTCAGGGAATGTCCTGCGTACCCACTCGAAGAATCGTTCTCTCATCTCAGCATTCACAGCAAGGGATGCCGTAAAAGACAGCAATGCAATAAGAACGAATATGGCTATACGCCTACCTATTACGACTGATAGGCTGTATGATTTCCTGACCGCCGGAATCATTTTCATCGCACGCCTGAACTTGCGCGAGTATTTTGGGGTTATAGTTGCAGTGTCTTCTTTTTTATCTACGCAGTATTTATTAAAGGCGATACGACACGCACTTGACAATGTATCTGGATGAATATAAGATTTTTCCCGTAATCCCATAGCAAAGCATAGCAGTTCATTTATATAGTGCAAATGCCCAGTAATATGCGGTTTCTTTGTAAACTCTGATATGCTTTTGTGGTCTAACTTAAAGTAATACTTCATGAACATTATGGTTAGGTAATCATTAGGAATTTGCATAATCTTATGCGCAAGCACGTTTTTATCTACGCTGCCAAGTTTTACAGGAACTTGCGGCATATCAAATTCAGTATCATACCTTTTTATGGTACTGTTAATATCCAATTTGAACAAATCGGCTATGCTCTTCACAATTATTTCCCCTTGTTATCTATTGCCTTTCGCAGCTTGGTTAAAACCCGTTGCGCTCTCTTGCATGAAAGTCCTTCGCTAATTCCCAACATATCGCCAATCTGCTTGAACGAAAGATCGTTGCCATATCTAAGACGGACAAGCTGTCTCTCGTAAGTACTTAGCTCGTCTAATGCCCTCAATAAAACGATTTTATTTTCATTTTCTATGAAAACATCCTCAATATCCTTGGATTTTTCATCATGGATATTATCAAAATCTTGACCATATACGACCTTTGAGTTTTTACGCAGGATATCTATGGACACATTCCTTACTATAATAATGCAGAACTTCACCCTGTCATGACATTGTAAGTCCTTAAGCCTCTCAATTTTATTCGTCATACGCAAAAAAGCCTCCTGAACAGCTTCCTCTGCGGTCTCGTGCTTTGCCAGTATTCTAAACGCAATATTATACATTTTAGTGTTGTAAGATTTATAAAGTGATTCAAGTAGGTTCTCATCGTCATTTGACAGCACAAAAACAAATAAAAACAAAATGTCACGCCCTTATGTCGGCTTTTCCGCAGTCCATGATTATGGATGTGAGCAATTTACAATAAGCGATGATAAATATTTCACTACATGTTACCATCGAGTCTGCCTGTACTGTTATGCGGTGTTGGTACCGGCGAAGAATCGCCAAGCCAATTGTCATAAAAGCACCAACGGTCAGCTCCCCTTTTAGAATCGGGCATGAAGCAGATACGTAACCCGAATTCTCTGTAAACATTTTAACCTCCTGCACTACTCTTGTCAAAAATAACTTAGTCCCGATGTCAAACTTAGTTATGTTCGCTTTGACATGTTTTGGCAACTCTCTGCAATATTTGCTGATATTGATACAGTCACACGTCTGAATTTTTTCACCAAGATGTTTAAGTCGGTTCCCTTATGCTGAACCATCATTACTAATCCCGGAGCAGGGACGAGGCCCCGGTTTTGATGACATCTAGACATTTCGATACTTCAACAGCGGTTCAGTTTCCTTCATCTCCATAGCACTCACCTGTCGAGGTCTTACCTCGACTTTCCCCTAACATTCACCTCCATGTCTTTTGCCCCCAGCAGCTTAGGGTGGGTTTGAAGCTTCCACCTATATGGCACTCCGAAGGGCATTCCTTCATCTTTTGTGCAGCAAGGCTGTACTTTCGTTTACGCCCTTCGCAGCACAACATCCCCTTGTCACCTGCTAATAAAGATTAATAAACAAGTACAAAGATACTAGTCCTACTAGGGTTATTCCTTGCAATACATATGCTACTTGTACGATATTTTCCTTCTTAACCTTTATCGATACTTTTGCCCTAAAAATATTTGCAACACCGATAAAAAGGACTACTAGTGACACGATCAATTCAACTGTACTGATACTGGGAATGTTGTTAATTCTCGCAAGCATTATGGCAGAACCCAGCAGTGTCTCTATCTGCAAACTTACTCCGGAATCAGCACCTTCTGGTCCAACACTAACTATCGTCTGTCTTGGACCCGTAAATTGCGTTGGATCAATTCTTATAATATTTCTTGCCTTAAAGAAGTTTTTGAAGGTAAAAGTGCTGCCATCAGGTCGATATATCAACACTGAAGCACTTTGCCTATCACCAAATATATGAAAATGGAATTGTGCGCCTCGGAATACGATGGTCCCATCTCCAACAAACATAATACTCTCACCCGTGAAGATTTGCAGATTAGTATCTTCTAAGTCGTAAACAGTTATCATATTTCTGTCTCTGGCAAGCTCAAAACTATGCGGGTCAATAATATCTTTTAAAGAATTCAGAATAGCATTATTTAAAGGAGCTTCCCTTAAGATGTATCCATTATAGCTTTGCTCATATCGTGCCAAATAAGAATAAGTGAGAAATGATATAAATGCGACCCAGAATATTATTACTGTATACATGCATATCATTTTCATAATTTTACTGATTCTCATTGCGCTTGTCTCCTTATAATAAATGTTTGTGTAAAGTTAATTACACTACGTTTATATTGAAATATGCTATTTATCAAGGGATTAATGGTTTTTGATATAAAAAAACATTAATCCATCTCACATCATTGGCCTTTATCTTACTTATCATGTAAACCTTGGTCTTTCCAGTCGGATGACTGCCAGAGCTCTTTAGGAAGTACATTAAGTCAAGATTTCCCATGTCACGGTCAGCAACTATGATAAGACTGTCGCAGCCATCGTAAAGCCTTATGTCGATAATTATGACTACAAACCTACTAACTACCTAGCTGCCGATGGCTACAATGCCTACAAGCTTGCTCAACAGCAATTTATGCTGCAGAACATGGACTTTAATCTTATCCAAGTGATTGGACTTACCAACGATGACCCTATTTCTAGTGAATATCGCTGGCTGAAGCAGATTATTGAACGCCTTAACAGAACATTCAAGTTCTCTTATCAAGTTACTAACGGCTGCGGCAGCGATGAAGGCTCAAATACCCATGCAGCACTCTTTGTAGCTTATTACAACTTTATGCGGCCCCATTCCTACACCTATTGGCAGCCTTTAAACCCTATCCCAGAGCTTGAAACACTTCGCTGTTACTTTACTTAAGCTTAACCCTCAAAATCGGCGTTATTGTGCAAAGCTTGTTCTGCCGAGTGCCATTATCACCTCATCCTTGCCTGAATTTACGTTTTTCCCACATAGAACCGTGAATCCTTTGTCGGCATCACCTCTAACACATCTTCCAAGCTAATTATAAATACGGATTGTTAATTCTGTTCAAGAGTTAGTTGATATAATATCCTTAGCTTCTCATCGATAATACTCTCAGAGCATGGATAAAATTTGAGCATAGCTATTGCGTAAACAACAGCTCTTCTACAATACTTATGACACGCCCATTTTGTACTTGTACGAAAAGAATTATATTGCTATCGCCACGATGCAGAAGAAACTCATCAACACTTGTTGTATGGTATGTTCTGTTCATGTAGGAATCATCTAAGAATAGAAATCCCGTATCTATAAAGGTGAAAATGGTTTCGCTTGTTAATTCAAAAGAAACCTTCTCCCCTCCGAGTCGCTCTACAGAAAATCCGTTACGATTTATTTCGAGCCAATCTCCATTTGCCTCTAAACCAAGTTGGTTCAGTTTTTCAGTATCCCCATAAGCAACAACTACAACATTTTCACCGACGTGCCGAAAAAAAGAATGATAAGGATATATAAAGTCATAGATTATCACTCTGACTTCATCTAAATACAGCGTATTTCCGTAAATTGTCACGTATCCGGCTAGGCTTTCAGTTCTTGAAATGACGTCATCCCTTGGAATATAATCATCCGTATATTCTTGGTTATATCCCTCAAAAACGTCAGTCATTTCATTAGCTTGCTCGTTGCTGCATCCGGCAAGCAGCACAGTAACAAGGACTAACAGCAAAGCATAGGCTATGTTTGTTGTTTTCATAATTTTTATCAACTCCTTTAAAAAATTGTATTCTGTCCATATACACGCCCATCTCTTCTAACGATCAGAATAGATGGACACATTGGGCATTCATCGATAAGTCGGTTTTTTTATGGTCAATGGACAACATTGAGCGTTGATGTGTTCGGCACGTAAAATCTCACAATGTGAGTGTTTGGATTAAATAGTGTATTGGACGATTGCCGCGTCCCGTTTTCTGCAAATCACACGTTGCTCTTATAATAGCTTTTGTAGGGTTCTTGACAGAAAATTTCCAGTTATAAACCCCTAGGTATCGACCCAAACGCGCTAAAAATTCCAGGTATACGCTTAATACTACGTATTAAGTATCGCGCGTCCAACATAGTAAGATCAAAGTGCTGCTAAAAAGCTTATGATGAATCCATACAACCACCACCTTTGTGAAAGATTTTGCAAGTTAACTTTACGCCCTCACAGAGGCCGAAGTCCTTTCAATCCGCTCCGAGCCTACAGTAACAGCAAACCTAGTGCGGTACTAGAACTACACTTATATAACGTTTGAGGAGAGAAAATAAGACAATATTTTTGGATAAAATTTAATACTTGATAATACTTGCAGAATTGGCTATCTCGATAACTTTGTTTATGAGTAAATTTGCTACAAGGCTGCATTCCAGACCGTCTTGCTGCCAAACAAAATATGTTACTCCTTTGTTTCCCCAAATAAACGCCGGCTGGACTGACATCGTAAATAAAAACACTTCTTCGTTATACTGGGTATGCTGAAACCTTTTTGATTCTATACTAAACAATTCCTCATAACTTCCAATGTTTAATTTTTCTGAATCGTTTTTTAGCCATTCGTTTATCGGATCAATGCAATTGTCCATGTCATAAATTACACCATATGAATAATGCTTTCGGGGATCAATCAGAATTATTCCGGCAGGAGTTTCAAAGCTAATAAATAGATACACCGCCTCTGTTTCAAAGTGAGAAAAAGCAATTTTTATTCTTAATCCCGTTTTTTTGTAGGTCCTTGTCAATAATATTTATACTCACCGGATACTCAATCTTATTTAAATATAAAGATGATTCGCTATTATTTCCCATCGTCATTACCTCCCCGTTTAACACGCTGTTTGAATAAATTCGGCTCTAATTTCTATGTCTTAATGCGAAACAAGCCAGCATGCTTAAATAGCGCAAGCAATAGTCAAACTGTATCAGTATGAAGTGCCATGCAAATTATATCATTCGACTTGCATGCGTCAACAGTTATTGCCAAATTGCAGCCAAATCCATATGCCTAATCTCTCCATAAGGCAAAAGACTTCTTACTAGAATAACGATATCTTAGCGCATCGCGGGTCGTTTGTATTCTTCGCAAAATAATTCATTCGACGCCAAGGATATCAGAAATTGATACCTCGAATCCTCTCTAAAGCTTATCCAAACTAAAAACTATTTAAGCACATATCTTCCCATGTAAAATCCGACAAAACTTTGTGATAATGCACCACATCACCGGCAAATTCCAAAACACTTGGCAGCTCAGTCATACAGTGTGCCACTAACCCCGTCCCCTTGTCACATTAAATTCTTAACCTGATTTTAATAATTCCTTAATGCAAACTTAACAATGACATGTTATCCTCATCTTGGTATTAAAATATAAAAGAGAGGAAGAATACCTATATGATGAAGAAATTTTTGCTGTTTCTCATTCTAACACTTGCGTGTACCGGATTAATACTGCAAGCATCAACTTTTACGGTTGCAGCGAACTCACGCCCTATCTCCGTAGAATTCAACGGAACTATTTTACCAAGCGAAATCGCACCTATCCTCAGAAGAGGGCTTACGATGGTTCCCGCCCATATTTTATTCGAAGCAATGGATGCTGAAACTTCATGGGATTCACAAATCCGTACACTAAGTGGCACAATTCTAGGCAAATCAATTAAAATCATTTCCGGTCAAAACACCATGTTGCTTGACAATGAGTCGATAACGCTGGCTCAAGCATCAGAACTCGTTGAAGGTCGTCTTTTCGTCCATGCACGCTCCATTGTTGAAGCCTTGGGCGGAACAGTTACATGGGAAGCAGCCAGACGGGTCTTAATCATCAATATAGAAATTTCAAATCCAAGAAACGTAATATTCTTTCATCCTGATGGGTTCGGACTGAGTCACTGGAGTTCATTAAGAACACTCATTGCCGGTACAGACGGAAAAATCAACTGGGATAGACTGCCACACTTAGCCCCTTATACAGGTCATATGAAAGACAGTATAACCGGGACATCACACGGAGGCGCCACCGTACATGCTTATGGCGTTAAAGTACTTAGGGATAGTTTCGGTCTTGACGGAGAAGAAGAAATCACCGCTCTTTCCGGAAATAGAATGTCAATTATGGAAGAAGCGATAGTCGCAGGTTTTGCTACTGCGTTGATACAGACGGGCTCAATAACAGAACCCGGCACAGCGTCTTTCGTAGCATCAGTCGCCGAACGCGGTAACCATGCCGAGATAGCAAGACAGCTCATTGAATCCGGAGTAGATGTCATAATGGGCGGCGGCGAGATAGATATGCTGCCGCAAGGAGTTAATGGTCGCCACGGCGCAGGAAGGCGCACCGATGGGTTAAACCTCATTGAACGCGCACGGCAGTTAGGATATACAGTCGTTTACACCAGAGACGAACTAATGGCACTCTCAGCAAACACAACCAAAGTCTTAGGCGTATTTGCGTCAGGTCACACATTTAACGACAGAACCGAAGAAGCGTTGCGTACCGCCGGACTTCCTCTTTATGTTCTTACGGCGCCTTCAATAGCAGAGATGTCCGGAAAAGCTCTGGAAATACTATCAAGAAATCCTAAGTCTCAAAAGACTGGATTCTTTATGGTAGCTGAAGAAGAAGGAACGGATAATTTCCCGAATAACGCTAACGCACCAGGCAGCTTCGAAGCAGGAAAACGCGCTGATGCTGCGTTTGGATTATTTGCTGACTTTGTTGAAAATAACCCTGAAACGCTTTTGATAACGGCGGCAGACAGCAATGCCGGAAATATGAACATAGACGATGCGGAACCGGGTGTTGCACTTGGTAATGTAGCGATTAACACAAACAGCGAAGGTGTCAATGTGGAAGCTCCGCTGGATGGCATAAACGGTGCAGGTTCAAATCCTTTTGTTTCAGCAAAAGGCGCGGATGGCGTCGAGCGCTCATTTTCAGTAGTCTGGGCTAGTACGCACGATTTATCAACAGGTATACTTGCCCGCGCAAAAGGGCTCAATGCTGAAAGATTAAGCAGACTAGGCGTGGTTGACAACACCGATATTTACCGCATAATGTATTACACGCTCTTTGACAGATGGCTTTATTAATAAAGCGTAACACTCCCCACTAAAAAACAAACAGACTTGGCAGAATGCCGGGTCTGTTTGTTTATGCTCAAACCCATATGAAATTATATATTTCTTCTGAATTCAAAGCATACTCCCTAAAATGCCCTTTCGTACTGCCATGGCACAATGCCTTGAACATTGAGCGTCTTGGACGCTTTAATTGCCCAGTGAGGATCAGCAAGTTGTCCTCTTCCAATAGCGATAAGATCTACCATGTCTTTTTCAACCGCATCTGCAGCCATCAGTGGATCTCTTATCAATCCACATCCGATTGCAGGTATGCCAATCTCACTTTTTATCTTCTGCGCATAAGGCAACTGGAATCCCGGCCAAGTCGGAGGAGGATTCTGACTCGCGCCTCCGCTGCTTACATCTATTAGATCAAGTCCATGTTTTTTAAAAACGCCTACAGCTTCAATCATATCCTCGAACGTATATCCTTCATCGAGATATTCAACTGCTGATATCCTCATTAAAAGCGGCATATCTGAAGGTATCGCGGCTTTGACTGCTTTTATCACTTCTATCGGAAAATTCAGTCGGTTCAGTTTATCTCCTCCATATTTGTCTGTTCTTTTGTTTGTATAAGGTGATATAAACTCATGTATGAGATAGCCGTGCGCAGCATGTATTTCAATTGCATCATAACCTGCTTTAACTGCACGCTCAGCAGCATAACTGAAGCTTTCCAGCACTTGAGATATTTGGGATAAACTGAGCTGCTCAGGAACAGTATCACTGGTTGGAAACTTTATAGGTGACGGAGCAACTATATTTTCTTCTCCTGCCCATGCTTTTCTGCCTCCATGCGCTATTTGTAAAGCAATTTTTGCACCGAACTCATGAACAAGATCGGCAATTTTACTAAGAGGCGTAATTTGATCATCCGTCCATAATCCTAAATCATGGTTGCTTAATCTTCCTCTTTTTTCTACGGCGGTAGCCTCCTGGATTATTAAACCTGCTCCGCCGATTGCTCTTGATGAGTAATGAATATTGTGCCAGCTAGTTGCAATACCGTCAGTGCCGGCAGAATACATGCACATTGGCGGCATAACAATCCTGTTTTTAAGCTGTAATGATTTTAACGAAAAAGGTTCAAACAACTTTGACATATGGCTTCTCATCCTTTCATAAAAATTTAGCTATATGTTGAGATTATCTCACAATACGGAACGGATGTCCTGCTAAATATGCTAATCATGCATTTTTCATAAGCCTTTTACTCTGTTCAAATAATCCAGCATATTGTCATCATCATCCTTATTATAGACAAATCCAAAATGTTCGCCAACAGATATTGCGATAGTCCTGAACAGATTGCAAGAAATAAATACTGCATTATTTACCTGCTTACTAAGAATAAGAGTATCAAGACCGTGTAATAGGAGCTCGTCACTTTGTCATTTCAATCCTCACTGCGAAGCGTAATTATCGCGATCTCAGGAGGCGATAAAAATCTGAAAGGTATCATCACATAGCCTATACCTCTTGAAATATAAAGCCAACCATTTCCCTCCCATGACAAACCCTCAATATAATCTTTCGGGAAAAGCCTTCCTGATGCAGTTGTAAGCGGTCCGATAAAAGGAATTTTTATCTGCCCGCCATGGGTGTGGCCGACGAGAGTCAATGAGACCTTCTCTAAAAGCCTTGTTTCTTCCAGAAATCTCGGATCGTACGGTTGAGCTTCAAACCAGGTCGGTGAATGTGCCAGAAGAATCGTAACAATATCATCTTCCGGCAGAGCGTTAGCAAGATTGGCATTTCGGCTAAAAGGATCATTCACTCCCGAAATGGAGATCCTTTCGTTTCCCCTAGTCAGTAAAACATATTCGTTTTCTAATACACTAACACCGTTTTCCTCAAGCTTATTTCTAACCTGTGCCCAGCCTACATCATGGTCGTGATTACCGCTTACAGCATATATAGGAACCTGTGCAGACAGTCTTTTAAGAAGCGGTAAAAAATTGTTCATTTCATCGATTCTTGAGGTAACGAAGTCTCCCGTTATTGAAACCATATCAGGATTCGCTTTTGTTATTATGTTGAAGGCATCGCCGTTCTCATAGAGCTTCCGTCCATGCAGATCTGATAGATGAGCGATCGTAAAGCCGTCGAAATTCTTCGGCAGTCCCTTTATCGATATCGTCAGCTTTTCAGTTCTGATATTGTACGAATCCCATAACACATAACCTGATAAAGCAAGCAACGCAAGCAGGGGCAAAGCTCTAATAAGAATTTTGATCATTTTGACACCTCATCTTTCCAACATATATAAGCACAATATCATTCCGCGGCAAGTCCAAGCAGCTCACTATGTTCTTCAAGCATTCTCCGCACACTTTTATGCTGCAGTGTGTCTCGGATAGTGCCATCAGTCTCACCTAATGCTATATTAGTCCAATACAGGAAATTATCGCGGATTTCGTTACGCAAAATGGGATCATCGCTTTCTTTAAACACTCTTATAGCTGCAGGAATCCCCGCAGCACCGGCGTTCCACAAAACTGAAGTATCAAATTCTTCAAGTGTCCCCTCAATATATCGATCAGCGTTATATCCCGTTATAATTCCCTCAATATTAACGATGAATAAAAGGCAAATTAACAATGCGCCCGTAAATGCGGCAAGTCTCATAATCGAAATTCTCTTGAATTGTTTTACAATGACTCCTATAAATACAATCGTTAAAAATACCATGAACACCGATGGCAGCACACGCATTAAAGTCAATCCAAATCTATCTACATAAAGAATAAGTCTTGCGGCAGCCGTTGCCGCTAAAAATAGAGAGCATAACGACAGGATTATCATCAGCAGCTTAAAGGGCTTAGCATTTTTCCCGATTCCTGTTATGAACAGATGTGAAAACGCGATAAAGATCGAATTGAGCACTGATATCGCAATCAGCTCAAAAAAACCTCTGCGGGCAAATTCGGCATAAGACTCCCATCCTTCGGGAATAACTCCCCGAAACGCTGCTATATAATATGGCGCCTGCGTAATTAAAAACACGACATAAAAAATATTCAGGATAGTTAACGCCGTATAGACTGTAACGGCTGGCATTACCCTAAGCTTATCGGGAGATCGAGATAGGCTGCCGTCCATATGCGCTTCAGTCTCACTATGCACTCCTTTAGCCAAAAGAGCAAACATATACGCGGCAGTTGGAAACATTAAAATTATTTGCAGCACTAATTGGTTATCAATGTAAGGCATGTACAAAGGATAAATATTCAATTCCCTCAGAAGATCCTGAAATCCCCCGGTATCAGCCGTTATTAGAAATGGCCATGCAACTGCAATGAAGATAGAAGCGATGATAACTCCCAACACTCCATATGAAACGTTTGAGCGCAGCTTAACCCTGCCTTTTAAAAATGATCTCAGACAATTATATTGAATATGCAGATGGCTAATCGGCAGTGTCAGCATTCCTCTTAAAATATCAAGCGGCAGCCAATCGCTTGTCGCACCACTTTGAGTTGTCCGGGTCAGTATCAACACCCAATATATGGCTGATGCTAGAAGAAGCAACGGACGCAGTCCGGATACACTATTCCCTTGCCATAACGCAAAACTCGCCGCGATCACCAAGAGCACACCAGCCCAAAACCAGGATTCATCCGAGGCTGTTACATTCTTAAACCGAGTATAGGCGAATACCGCTCCAATGAAAATCAACGCAAATAAAGTTACTCCCCAGCCTTGCGGCTCAAAAAATACTATTCTCATGTACAAAAAGCCAAGTATAAAACAAGATATCGCCATCAAAAAATCAAATCTGTCCCATCGGAAATTGTACTTACTCATTTGCGTACTTCCTTTCACATTTCATCTTTGAACTCAAGTATATCTCCCGGTTGACAGTCAAGTACCCTGCATATGGCTTCAAGTGTCGAAAATCTTATCGCTTTCGCCTTGCCTGTCTTTAATATCGATAAATTCGCTTGGCTTATGCCAATTTTCACGGATAGCTCTTGTGAAGAAATTTTGCGTTTAGCCATAATTACATCCAGATTGACTATGATAGACATATTTGTTCTCCTTAAACAGTATAGTCAGATTCATTCTGTAGATTTACCCCGTAAGCAACCATGTTTTTAATGACTCTGACTATAAGCCCCATGAAAGACGCCGCTAATGCCACAACAAACCAGGGGAAATAATAAAATGTGGATATAAGAGAGATAATTCCTCCGAGCATGCAGCACCATGATATTCTTCTGAGATAACTGACGTTTATTTGGATGAATATTTTCCCTAAGGATATTTGACGCAATAGGGCATATAAACTATAAAGCATCAAGGCAGCCGGTATAAACCCGGCATATATGGTGACGAGGAAATTAACTTCTTGGCCTAAAAGATCAGCCCTTGAAAAATCAACCAACCAAGCGACTATGTTGTTTGCAAAAATCACAGTCAACAATGTTACCGCTGAAAAAACGAAAATACATACCTGACTCAGCCATATTGATTTTTTATCGTTCCACATCTTTACCTCCTGAAAATAATCATGCGACTATATTAGCACAATGATTATTGTATTGCAATAATATTTTATTGTTTATCGATAATTAGTTGATTGATATGTAAAACAAAGCTTCATTGTTTACGGGCAGAAGGGACAAGCAGTGCCATAAAAATAGTGTCAAGATGATTCCCTTGTCACCATTAAGATTTCAAATTCATTTTTAACAAATTTAATCAATCCTTCATCACGCATATTGCATAGTTCACGTGACAATGCACTCCTATCTACACATAGATAATTTGCAAGACCTTCCCGGTTATACGGTATAATAAACTTTTTTGAATGGGTCACTTGTATCTGATTATCGAAAAAAGCTAACAATTTCTCCCTTGTTGTACGTTTTGATAGAATCTCAATTTTCTGATTTAGTGTAATATTCTTTTTTGCAATCACCGAAAGCATATTCTCTATCAAGCTTGAATGGAAAATACAGGCTTTATGGCAAGTTTTTATTATTTTCTTGTAATCAATAAAAAGTATTTCACAATCTTCTATGGCTTGCACCGTTACAGGACATTCAATAATATCCGCACATGCAAACGCTTCTGCAAAAATGTCATTAATGCCCAAATGAGCAATTATATTAACATTGCCTTCCATATCTTCTTTTATGATTTGAATACTACCTGATAGAACTATTCCAACAAAATGAACAGGGTCTCCTTGAAGTAATATAACATCTTTTTTCTTAAAAACATCCACCTTTGAAGACAGACATTTTATAACGCTATCCAAATCAGCTTCGACAAAATCTTTGAACAAAGCATTTTTTTGTAGTTGCTTAATATATTTCTTCATAAATCGCCTCTTTCGTTGCAAATGCAACCGTTATCTTGTGCTCATTATAATATACTAACAATATAAAGAACAAGGAGGAATTGAAATGATACGACAAATTATAAAAATAGATGAAGCCAAATGTAACGGTTGCGGAGTATGCATTACAGCCTGTCATGAAGGAGCAATCGCTATGGTTAACGGAAAAGCAAAGCTTCTTCGTGATGATTATTGTGACGGATTAGGTAACTGCTTGCCGGTTTGCCCAACCAATGCTATTAGTTTTGAAGAAAGAGAAGCAGCTGAATTTGATGAAGACGCCGTAAAGAAAAATACAGAAACAAAGCAACCACAAAATTTAGCCTGTGGCTGTCCGGGTACCAACTCCAAAACCCTCGAACGTAGAGTTATTAGCGAAGTCAAAGCAGACACTCATACGCCAATCCAAACTCATTTAAACCAATGGCCGGTACAGATCAAGCTTGTTCCACCAAACGCACCTTATTTCAACAACGCTCACCTTTTGATTGCAGCAGACTGTTCAGCTTATGCATACGGCAATTTCCACAGTGAATTCATGAAAAACAAAATAACCTTAATTGGCTGTCCAAAGCTTGATGAAGGCGATTATAGTGAAAAGCTGACTGCAATCCTTAAACTCAATAACATAAAATCCTTAACAGTTGTTAGAATGGAAGTCCCTTGCTGTGGTGGTATTGAAAATGCAGTTAAGACAGCGCTTCAAAACAATGGGAAGCTTATTCCCTGGCAAGTTGTTACAATTTCAACAGATGGCAGAATTCTTGAAGCATAATTTATTTCAATATCTCACAGGCAGCCATACCAGCATTTCGCCTGGTGTTCGATTCCCCCAGAGAAAATAGGGAATTGCTGTGAAAGAGACCTCTACAGTTTCTGGAGGGGTAAACCGATACAGGCGCTCCTGTTCAGTGTCCGCCAACCTGCTGGCTATACCTTCTATCACTACAATGCCGCCCAGCAAGTCCGGCCGTACATCGATTTTCAACGCTGCATCCTCACACAGAGCCATCGCAGGCAGATTGCTGCCGTTGTCCACCTCTTCGAGGCAGTACACTAAAGGACCGCGCTGCAGCGCTCCTTTCCAGACATTCTCCCGGACAGACGGGTTGGCATACACAACCTCCACCGGCATTTGAAGTCTTAGCACAATAGTATCCCCTTTAGACCAGATCCGTTCTATCACCGCATAACCGTTTTTCATACACCCGTCTACATCCACGGTCTTCCCATTGACCAAGATCTCCGCCTTACGGCACCAACCGGGTATGCGCAGCGCCAAACCGATGGCTCGCTTTGTTTGCTCCTGAATCTTAAGTTGTATTTCTCCGTCCCAAGGGTAATTAGTTTCCTGCACTATGGACACTCGCTGCCCTCCGACGACCGCCTCCATTTCTCCGCCGATATACAAGTGGGTATACAAGGTATTTTCATGGACGGAATATAAGTATTCACCTAAGGAAGTAAGAAGTCTGGCCAGATTAGGCGGGCAGCAAGCACAGCCGAACCACTTCTGCCGTACGGGCCGTACATGGTGCTTGCCTGGATCCTTTTCCGAGGCAACAGGCCATACCTCCAACGGATTGACATAGAAGAAGTGCCTGCCGTCCAGAGCCATGCTGGCCAGTACTGTGTTATACAACGCCCGCTCCAATACATCTGCATACGATGCTTTTGGCTCTGCCAACAGCATGCGCCAAGCAAAAAAGATAAGACCGATTGAAGCACAAGTCTCTGCATAGACTGTATCATTCGGCAGATCATAATCAAAGGTAAATGCCTCACCATGATGGGAAGAACCTATACCGCCTGTGATATACATCTGCTTCGATACTATATTGTCCCAGATTCTCCTGCACGCATCCAGCAAGCCTGCGTCTCCGGTATGGACAGCGACGTCCGCCATCCCGGCATACATGTAGACAGCTCGTACCGCATGCCCCACCGCAACGGTCTGTTCCCGTACAGGCATGTGGGCCTGATTGTACTCCTTGTTGGGACGGCTGGAGAGCTGATGGGACCACTCGGAAATCCTGTCTCGTTTTTCCCACTCAGCGTCAAAAAAGTGGGGCTCCTGTCCCCGAGCATCGATGAAGTATTTCGCCATGTGCAAGTATCGCACATCCTTCAAAGCCCGAGCCATCTTAACCAGTGCCAGCTCAATTTCCTGATGCCCCGGATAACCTTGCAACTTCCCGGGTTCCGGTCCGATGGTACGATCAATATGATCCGCCATACGCTGCATCACCTTCAGCAACTTATCTTTACCCGTCGCCTCATAATAGGCAACAGCTGCCTCCATCATATGACCGGCACAGTACAGCTCATGACATTCAAACAGATTGGTCCAGCGCCGGTCCAAGGCTTTCAATTGAAAATATGTATTGAGATATCCATCCTCCATCTGAGCCTTTTCAATCAAATCTATTAGTCCATCTACCGTTTGTTCCAACTCCGGATCCGGGTGGGTCTGCAGACGGTATGCCGCGGCTTCCAGCCATTTGGCTAAATCGCTATCCTGAAACAGCATGCCGCCGAATTCTCCTTCCTTTAACCCGGCAGCCACTTCAAAATTATGAACGGCAAAGCTGGGTGCCGCATCCGGTATGCGATCATTCAAGGCTTCCCATTGGTAAGGCAGCACCGTTTGATGGATCAGATCAATCACTTTAGACCAAAAAGGGCTTCCGATACGAATATTCCGGATAGGAACACCTTCTCCGTGTTGTAAAGTTTTCAATGACTTCACTTCCTTTCTTCCTGTAAATCACTCTAAAAGACTCAGTACCAAAGGGATTTTATAGATAACAGTAATTCTGAATAAAGTCAAAGGCAGAAGAATTGAAACTTCTGCCCTTTTTAATTGGTACATGAATTGCTTGTCAGCTTGATAACACTAATCGAATAATTCTCCCAAGAAGCCACGTTTACGTCTTTTACGCTCGCGGTCGTCATCAAAGTCACCAAACGAACTTTCACGTCTCGGTTCCGATCTTGGCGGCGGCGGCTGCTGCTGCGGAGGTGAAGGCGCTTGCTCAGATCGTTCTATTATCTTATCAAGCTCTCCCCGATCAAGCCAAACACCTCGACATTGAGGACAGTAATCAATTTCGATGCCCTGACGTTCCGACATCTTCAATTCGATTTTACAAACAGGACAGTCCATAACTTTCTCATCCTTTCCGATTTGACTTCTTTTCTATTATACACCATTTCTCCTTCGCATGAAACAACTATCACCGGATCAACATTGTAACAAAAAGCACTACAACGAAAGATTGATTCAGAGAATCAAAACGAGAGGTATTTATCAAAAACAGCCGAAACTTTGTCTTTAGTAGCTGCGCCTTCGTGTAGTTTAACCTGACCATAATAAAACGAAGGCACATAATAATAGTCGTATTTCGCAGCCAATTCAGAATTCTTTTGCTCATCGATCATGGTAATCTCAATATCCTTATATTTCGCCTCCTCGATTTTTAAGATTTTGATAAAGCCTAAGACCTCAAGGCAATAAGGACAATTAGGTAATATAAACAGTTTAAGTTCTTCTTTCAAGATATACCACCCTTTCAGTTAATTCGCATCAAGTATAAAAATATAAAGCAAGTTCAATTTGCCACATCTGCCCTATTCAAAAGCTAAAACCACTTCACCTAAAGCATCGATTATTCCTATATGCTGCGGGCATCTCGTCTCGCATACTCCACAGGCAATGCAACTGGATGCCTTGGGATTCCCGTTTGTTATCCAGTTGTAAGTACCTTTTGAACTGGATAGATTCTCGTATTTTTTGTAATTATTGTATGCTCCTAAAATTTCAGGAATATTGATTTTCTGCGGACAATCATCCAAACAATACCCACACTCGGTGCAAGGAATGACAGGTACTTTTGATAACTCAACCAATACGCGTTCAATTATTTCATACTCCTTAGGCATTAGAGGGGTAAAGCCAGACATACACTTTATATTGTCTTCCATCTGCTCCAAATTGCTCATACCGCTCAAAACAGTAATTATTCCATCAAGTGAAGCCGCATAACGCATCGCCCATGACGCTGTTGAGACATTTGGATTAGCCTCTTTGAATATGATCTGTATCTCAGGATTCATTGTAGCTAAGCCTCCACCTTTTACAGGTTCCATAATTATTATAGGCATTTCGCGCTCGCGCGCTATTTCGTAGCAACGTCTTGATTGTATTGAGTCGTTTTCCCAGTCGGCATAATTTACTTGAAGCTGCACAAATTCCATTTCAGGATATTTATCAAGAATTCTTTCCAAATGTTCTGCAGTATCATGAAATGAAAATCCGACATGCTTTATAAGCCCTTTATCCTTCATCTCCCACACAAACCGCCATGACCCATTTTTTTGAATACTCTCAATTGAATCACCGCCTAACGCATGCAACAGATAATAGTCAAAATAACCTGCTCCTGTTCGTTCAAGCTGAGTGTCGAAAATCGGCTTTAAATCTTTATAGTCTTTAGCCATCCAAACCGGCATTTTTGTTGCAAGCTGAAACGACTCTCTCGGATAGCGTTCTATTATTGCCTCTCTCGCCGCCACCTCGGATTTTCCTCCGATGTAGACGTATGCCGTGTCAAAATACGTAAAACCTGCCGCCATAAATTTATCCACCATTTTTTTGGTTTGATCGATATCAATTCTGTTTGCAAGCATTGGGAGCCGCATGAGCCCGAATCCAAGCTTAGGTATGTTTCCCCCTAAAAAGTTTTTCTGCATATTATTCCCTCGTTTCAACAAAGTACTCATATTGTACCTCATTTGAGTTACTCCGTCAACAGACGAGGGGACGGTTCTTATGTCTGCAGCCGTCTTAGCACAATGTCTTCATGTCTCTTTTGTTTCGTATTGACAACATGTATATCATGCAGTATGCTAAATATACTAAGCAATGAAAGGAGTGTGCTACTATGAATGAAACCACAAATGTCAGCATCCGAATAAATGTTCATCTTAAGAAGCAGGCCGAAGAACTCTTCTCGGACTTGGGTCTCAATATGACCACTGCCATGACCATGTTCCTTCGTCAGGCTGTACGCAACCAAGGAATCCCGTTTGAGATTTCACGTGTCCCAAACGCAGAAACAATCACTGCAATGAGAGAAGCGGAAACCATTGCCCGCGACCCGAACGTAAGGGGCTATACCGATCTTGACGCGCTGTTTAAGGATTTGAAAGCATGAAATATACCGTCAAACCTACAAACAGATTCCGCAAGGATTACAAGCTGATGGAAAAACGCAACTTGGATATGTCCTTGCTTGACGAAATCATCGCGAAGCTTGCGCAGGGCATCCCACTTACTTCGAGCAATCGAGACCATAAACTGACTGGTAACTATGCAGGTCATCGGGGTCCTTACGCTGACCCGCACGGGTACCCACAGTGATTTATTCTAATATTCTCTGCCAGCATCCGCTTCGCAAGCAGTAGTTGAAGAGTGGCAGGCTTACACGCCGCCATGAGGTTTGCGTAATCGTTCGCGCGCCTTGAGACAGCGGTTTGATGTGAGGACATCCTGAGCCGGCCCAAACCGCAATCGTGACAGAAAGAGACACAACAGATAGATAAATTTGAAATTAGTGAGGCGACAATAATGAGTGTTATTAGCATAATCAGTAGCAGACATAGCTATAGAGGAAAATACAAACGCGTTCCTGTTCCGAGAGAAGTTTTAATTACAATAATGAAAGCAGGGTTAGATGCACCGTCAGGCTGTAATAAACAAACAACAAGTTTAATTGCAGTAGATGATAAAGAAACTTTGGAAAAGCTGCATAAGGTCATTAACCCGCCTATCGGAGAAACAGCTCCTGCTGTAATATGCGTTCTGACACAAAGAATAAACGCATACAGAGATAGATGCTTCGCAATTCAAGATTACTCGGCTGCTATTGAGAATATGCTTCTTGCATTAGTGGAGCTTGGTTACCAAAGCTGCTGGTATGAAGGTCATATTACGGATGAAGATAAAATAGGATATCAAATGTCACAAATCCTGAACGTTCCAGATGATTATGAGCTAGTTTGTCTTCTTCCCATCGGAATCCCCGAAACAGAAGTGGTTCTACCTAAGAAGCGGCCTTTTGAAGAAAGAGCCTGGTTTAATTCGTTTCCAGATGAAAAACGATAATTTTTAGCTTGTCAACAGACTAAGAAAAGGTTCTTCTGTCTAGCTTTCGGTTTGTTGAGCTTCTTAAATGATCCACTCTTTTGTATTTTTATTAGAATATTATAAACGCCACTTACTGTAATACTTTTCATTGCCTTCTCAACATCTTTGGTTTCTTCGCTTATCATTATATGATTATCCATCAGGCATATAGCATAGTTTAATTTATTAATGTACACCAATGTTGTCAAGACAACGGAACCGTCCCCGTGTCTTTAGGCTGCATCAATTTACGTTTGTGGCTTAGCTTATATCGATTTTGTTAAACTTTCTGACTGCAAACAGAACAAAAACAAGACTGTATATACCAATATACACAAACATAGCGGGACTTGCCGCATTACCACCGCCCGACAAACCGCCCATACCTCTCATTAAATCTCCGGCAATACCTGCGGAAGGAAGAAGTAAACGCTGTGCTTCATTATAGAGAGTGTTAAAAGGCGAAACAAAGCTGATAAGTATCCCAGAGCTTATTACTGCGGAATTGTTAATATAATTACCAATCATTTCAACCATACCGCCTATATTACCTAAAATATAAACGAAAATCATTAAAAGTCCGCATGGTATTGTTTTTATCACGGTTGAACCATATAGAGTTACGCATAATAAGGAAATTGGAACAAGCAAATAGAAAAACCATGAGCCTACAATCTGAGTAAATGATAATGCTAAGACCGTTTCAAGAGAAAATACTGCACCAATAAGCAAAATTGCCGAAAATAGCACGGTTGCATAAACACTGACAAGGCAAAGCAACCCGAAAAATTTGCCTAATACATAATCTCTTCTTTTAATCGGACGTGAAATTACTGCGTGAACCATACCGTTTTCAAGCTCACTTGCAATACTGCCTGACGACAACATAATTGTAAGTAAGCTAATTAGCATTGATGAAAACTGCAAACCCATTTGAGTAAACATAACCGAAGCAAGCGGTCTGAACTGCGCTCCCATACCATGTGTAGCAGTGTTAGTATCAAAGTAATAAAGTAGAATTGTCCACAGAATTAAATACAAGCCTACAAGTATAGTCATCACTGTAAAAGTCTTTTTACGTACTGCTTCTTTTAAAGTGGCTTTCATAATAGCTTTCATGCGCTTGCCTCCTCTCCGACAACTTTTAGGAATACGCTTTCGAGTGTTTCTGTTTGAGCCTTGATTTCAAAAAGCCTTGCGCCTCCATTTACAAGCATTGCGCTTAACTTGGGAAGCTCTGCCCGGTCACTAACAGTCAGACTAAAACCGTTTTGAACAGATGAAATCTCTCCTCTAAACTCGTCTTTTATATTTGATAGCAAAGTATCAGATATGTTTTCCGCTGTAACAAATACCATAGTTTTGCTCCCAAGCAAATCAGATATAGAACCCGATTTAACTACTGTACCTTTGTGAACAATCGTGATACTGTCGCTGACTGTTTCAACCTCACTCAAAAGATGACTGTTAAGAAAAACAGTTCTGCCTTCAGCTTTTAAGGACAAAATAATATCACGCACTTCTTTTCTACCTATTGGGTCAAGTGCAGATGTCGGCTCATCTAAAAAAAGCAGAGTGGGGTCGGGCAGTAGCGCCGCCGCAAGGCCGATTCGCTGTTGCATACCCTTTGAATATGTGCCAACCTTATATTTTTCCTGCCCCAAAAGTCCAACACGGGAAAAAATGCGTCGATTTCGTTCCTTATCCTTTTTTAGCCCATACAATTCGGTATGAAAATCCAATAAGTCCGAGCCTGTCATCCATTCTTGATAACGAAAAAGCTCTGGCAAATAGCCCATACGTTTTCTTGCCTTAACATTGCCAAAGGGCAAGCCTAAAACTTGCCCTTCTCCTGATGTTTTGAAAACAAGACCTGTAAGCATTTTTATAAGAGTGCTTTTGCCTGCGCCATTGGGACCCAAAAGTCCAAATATTTCGCCTTCTTTAACCGATATGGACATATCGAGTACAGCCGTCTTTTCGCCATATCTTTTGCACAGGCTTTGCGTTTCTATCAACATTAACGAACACTCCTGGCAATTGCGATCAGCTCACTGTCGGACACATCGCCTACAAGTGCGTATAATACACCGCTTTTTGTCCATACAATAATATTGGCATCTTTGTTTTCAGATACCTCTTTATGTGCATTTGCCGAAGCTGTCTCGTCCGTTTTGTTCTGCAATTCCGCCATAAGCTCTGTCGGCAATGCCCCCATAATGATTTGCATATCTGATACAGAATACAAATAACCTGTTGTTCCACCAAGGTCTGCTTCACGACTTACGCCTGTGATAACAGGCAGATAAATATCCTTTGTGTCCGGGTCTATAGCCGCGAGCTGTGTACGGATATTTTCTGTAAGAATCGGCATATTCAGGATTTTTTGCCATATCTCTGATTTTGTTTCACTGCTGACACTGCTGTTCATACCCTGCGTCGCAATAAACACCACATTTTCATACTTTGCAACAAGCATTGGAGATAGTGCAACTAAAACGCTCTCATCATTTCCCATTGATATGTTCTTTTCGATTATATCAGTTGCAAAAAGCTCTACATTCTGATTTCTAAGTTCTCTCGGCAAGTTTACGTTAAAAGCTGTGAACTCGTCGATGTCACCAAGAGTTTTGAATTCGGGCTTTACCATTGATGGTTTTCTAAACTCGCCGTCCCTGTGTTCCTTAAACTTATCCTTGTTAGCTTCTGCATATTCCTTTGCGGTTTCAGCCATCTGGCTAATGTCATCAAGAGAAATATTGATAGTTCTGGTGTCACCAACTCGGAAAACAGACAGGGCTGAAACGGCAAACACCTGTACCTGCGGAACGGTTACAGCAATAAGTAGTGCTGCAACAATCGCTGCTATTCCAATCATTTTCTTTTTCATATAAATTCTCCTCACATTTAATCTAAGAGTATCATATCAATGCTTTTTGACCTGAATGTGTCCTTATCTATTTTTTTTCACTAAATTTTCGCTTCATTTTATTATAACTTTAAAGGTTGTTCCGTTTTGAGTACTACTTTCAAATGAAATTTCTCCGCCCGATATGTCAACAATACGTTTGACAATAGAAAGCCCCAAGCCGTTTCCACTTTGGCTGTGTGATTTATCGCATTGATAAAATTTTTCAAATATCCGTTCTTTGTTTTGTTCGTCGATTATTTTACCCATATTGTTTATACAGACTACTGCAAATTCGCCTGCTTTTGCACAAGAGACACTTACATTACCACTTTTTTCAGAAAATTTTATGGCATTATCAAGTAAATTCAGCCATACTTGATGCAAAAGTTCCTCATCGCCATAAAAATCTATTTTTTCAAGGTCTGTATCAATCGTTAAATTCTTTTCCTGCCATAAGTCGGCAAGTAGTACAATCACCTTTCGTATCTGTTCATCAAGGGAAAATCGGACGGGTTTTAATACCATCGTGCCGCTATCAAGCCCCGAAAGTCTTAACATATTAGAGCAAAGCTTGGATAATCGTGTTGTCTCTTCTTTAAGAATTCGACTGTATTCAAGTCGTTCATCAAACATAGTGTTGTCATCGCTAATAAGCTCTGCAAAGCCTTGTATGGCGGCGATGGGCGTCTTAAATTCGTGAGATACACTGCTCATAAAATCCTTGCGTAAATATTCCATCTTGGATAGCCCGTCTACCATACTGTTAAAATTATCTGCAAGTGTGCCTATCTCGTCCTTGCTGGTATGTTTAACTCTAACAGAAAAATCTCCGTTTGTAACTTTTTTGGCGCAATCGCTGATATGGATAATAGGCTTAGTAATTCGATTAAGTGCCAAAAAAAGCAGCAGGCTACCAATTAGCGCACTCAAAATCAAAGCAACAAGAGAAAAAAGTCCCATAGATGCGTGTGTAAATTCGGTCACTATACCCAGTTTAATCGAGCCCCAGAAAACAAACATTGTTATAAGGAACGACAATATACAAGATGTACATAAAATGATAATTGCGGCGATTGTGCCTTTGGCTCTTATTGATTTCACGATTCTATTTTTCATGTCATTTTTTCCGCCTTATACCCAATTCCTCGTAATGTAACGAGTCGAAACTCCGGTCGATCTTCATATCGCTTTCGGAGCTTTTTAATGTGTCCGTCTACTGTTCGCTCGTCAACCTCTGTGTCCATTCCCCATATTTCACCAAGTAGTTCAAGCCGTGTAAATATCTTGTTAGGATAACTGAGCAGCTTGAATAACAGCAGAAACTCTTTCTTTGGCAATGTAGTTACTGTGCCATCAATCATTACTGTAAATGAGTTGTAATCAAGCGTAACACTGCCGAGTATAATTTTTTTCTCACTTGCTATTTTCGCACGGCGGAGCAGTGCCGAAACACGCAAAACAAGTTCGTTTAAGTCAACCGGCTTTACCATATAATCATCTGTACCAAGACGGAAGCCTCTTTCTTTATCCTCAAAGTCCTCCTTTGCCGACACAATCAGTATAGGCGTTTCAACTCCGGCGCTTCGCATATCATCAATCAAAGTGTAACCGTCCATCTCCGGCATCATAATGTCACAGATATATAGGTCTATATGGTTTGCATCGGAAACCTCCAAAGCCTTTACGCCATTTTCGGCAGTCAAAACAGAAAATCCCGAAGCTTTCAACTTCGCCGAAATAAGCGTTCTTAGGTTTTTGTTGTCCTCAACAACTAAGATTTGAAACATATTATCACTCCATACCCATACGAGGCCTCGTCAGCTTTTTGTTATGTTTTTTACTCATGTAGAAAGATGCTCCGGTAAATTTTCTACATGAGCAGCTCTTTCTAAATGTTTTTATAATTATACCATTTCATTGTGTTCTGAATATGACCTATTGAAAGGAGAAAGCGTGTCGATGTGAATACATTATTATATATCTGCCAATAACCCCGCAAAAGCCGCCTCGAACCGGGCATCATCATCTTTTGACCGTTTAGAGGGACCCTTGGTTCTGCCGCCGCTCCGACGTATCTTTTGTCCGATGTGCCGCTCCATCAGTAGCATATCCATATTTGCGTCCGTGAAAATCAATCCGTTCTGATTGACAGCTTTCGCACCTTTGCCGATGACCATGGCGGCCAACCCGAAGTCCTGAGTCACCACAATGTCCTCACGGGTCAGCAAGCCTATCAAGGCGTAGTCCACGCTGTCAGCTTGCTTATCCACAGTGAGGACAGTGCTATACCCGTCGTACAATTCGTGTGAAGTGTCAATCAGCATGATTACGGGGATGTTCTTCTGCTTCGCCAGCCGGACGATAATCTGTTTGACCGGACAGGCGTCGGCGTCAACTAAGATTTGCATTCAATGTCTCCTCATAAATAGTGCAGACTGAGTCGAGTAAGCGGAGCGTGTCTATATCACCGTTCCCATGTAGGTATAGCCTTTCTTTGCGGGCGCATCTAGCAGCTTTGTATAGCTGAAATTTTCACTTTCCTTAGCGATATGGCATATGGCAATGCCTAAGTCGATAGCGCCTATCTTGTTAAACATTAAACCCATAATTGGATTGTTTTTTTTGCAGTAGCAATGGATTTTGTCGTCTACGGCAATGAAATACCAATTTTGTGCGTTTACTCCGCTAGGAGCAAGTCGCGCAGCTTCCAACCTGTCATCTGACCCTTCGCTGATTTCGGATAGCGGCTTGCGCTTAAAGTCCGACAATTCACGATGAAGAGGTTCTGCGGGTTTACCAAAGGATATACAAATCACTAAGGGCAAAGGGCTTGTCTCCTTCAGTAGAGGCTTTGAAACGCCAAGCCAACAGCACCCCAAGCCATTCTCGGAAAAAAATAAATCTAACTGCTGACCGATAAAGCCTATATTCTCCAGATAGCCATCCTTCTCCTCACTGCCGAAAATCAGGTAGTGTGGTGCAGACACATTAAAGAGCCCCTTGGTTTTATCGGCAATTTCAATGGAATAACGGATCTTCGGAAACAGCGGGGTTACACTGTTAATCTGGTCCCGCAGTTTCTCAAGGATTGCGTTATCTAGCTTTGCCATATCGTATTTCCGTATGGATTTACGCTTGCGTATTGTTTCGTTCACCTTATATCCCCCCATAACCTTCACATAAAATTTTCTGCTGCGAAGAGAGTCAAATTCGCAAAAATATATCCTTGATGATAAGTTCCTGAAACGATTTTCTATCCGCAATAATCACTGTAACACTTGAACCAAGAACACTTACCTAATAAGTATGCAAATCTAATCCTCTCCCCATGGCGAAATTCCGCACATTTGGAAAACGCATTAACCATCCTCAAGACAAAAGAACCGTCCCCATGTCTGTGATTAAAGAACAAATTTGCCCTAACGGGCAATCTTAAGGAACGGTGGACTAAGTGTCTACCGTTTCTCTTTTGAATACTAAAGTTCCTTCGCATTTTGGGCAGATCATGGTAGGCATACGATCTGGTTTTGTTTTTGCATATTCTTTGTCCATATCTTCCCACCATATAAATTCTTCTACCACATATCCAGGAACATCCTCTTCATATGCAC
>Ga0209316_100095_pt1 | contig 33406 bp, 20 predicted proteins | sample 3C3metaG_FD_184150 | JGI IMG/M metagenome (GOLD analysis project Ga0209316, IMG submission 184150) | Freshwater bacterial and archeal communities from Indian Creek, Illinois, USA - 3C3 metaG (SPAdes) (version 3) | ecosystem: Environmental > Aquatic > Freshwater > Unclassified | place: USA: Indian... | reverse complement strand
TGCAGGGCTATCATCATGTAGACTCTCCTTGAGCTTGCGTCAGATCGTACACCAGCGCCCTCATCGCCTCACGAGCGATGAACAACGGATAACGCTTCGAGTCTATACAATCATCGGGGATGCGACAGCTATCATCATGTAGACTCTCCTTGAGCTTGCGTCAGATCGTACACCAGCGCCCTCATCGCCTCACGAGCGATGAACAACGGATAACGCTTCGAGTCTATACAATCATCGGGGATGCGACAACTAGGTAGTACAGCGGTGACTGGCTGTCGGTCAGCGCGCGCTGCTCAACATCTGCTCCTTGCATGACCAGGGTTTCGACGACATCCGGCAGCCCCAGATCGATTGCGCACATCAATGGAGTTAGTTGCTTTCGCTGGGTGACCGCATTGATGGTGGCACGCTGATGGGGCTTGTCCAAAAGCAGGTCCAGGACCTCGCGCCTCCCGCTCTGTTCTGCGTGCTGAAGTGCACAGAGCAGTGCGGACGAGCTTGAGCTGTCCAGGTCATCTACCGAGGCGCCAGCGTCGAGCAGAGCTTTGACCTGCTCAACAAGCCCAAACGAAGCAAATAGTCGCAACTGCGGCCAGCGCCGAACCTGCCCGTCAGCAGAATGCACTGCCCGTACGCGGCTCGGGGTCTTGAGGTCGGGCTTCAACTTTGAGATAGCGTCACGGTCGATGAAAAGCCATCCTTGAACGGGCGCATCTACAAGATCCCGCTGACATTCGGCAAATCGTCCGCAAGCGGGGAATATGAGCGGCAACTGCAGCGCGAGCTGATCAAGCTCCCAGTCTTCAAGCAGCGATCCGGCTCCGGGCTTGCGGTAAAGCCCGAGGGCGATGCCGACGTTCTTGAGTTGTTTCAGAAACGGTGGGCGTTTTGACAGATCAGCTGGGAAGCACAGAAAGGCGGAGAGGCATGATGCTTCGGAAATGATGTCCTTGACTTGGTGCCCTGCTCGATAGCACGCCTGTTCGAACGCCTTCTTGTAGTGCGGAAGCGCTTCCTGATACTGCCCGGACAGCACATGCCAGCGGCCTTTCATCCAGCTGTAGTGATAAGCGGTGCGTCCTTCCGGGTCGCTGGTTGTGGCCAGCCGCTCCAGTGCTTCGATTTGCTGCCATGTCCGCTCTTGATCGCCAGGCTGCTTTGCCGACGTGCGGCGGAGGTCATGCCAAAGCTGTCGGCCAGGCTCAGCGAGTTCGGGCCATGCGTGTCCGGCGCGGACGACCAACTCGGATAGCAGCTTGTCAATGGGCCTCCTGGGCGGAGTGCTCCCTTGTACGTGTAGGTGCAACAACGACCGCAGCGGTGCCGCCGATTGCTTTTCTAGCCTCGACAGGGCAGAAGCAATCATCAGCCAAACAGGGCAGGCAGGGATCGGCTTCCAGCGTTCGGTCAACCTTTGGTGGAACAGCTTGATGCTTTGCGCTGATGGAATGTCGGTGCCGGTACGCCACTTTCGGACCTTTTCCTGCTCGACCCGAGCCGATCCAGTGCTTCCTGGATACAGCAGTTTCTCTACGGGGCCCCCGACGGCGCTGTCCAGCCATTCGAGCGTCACCTGCAGTGGTTGCTGGTTGTCCGCGAGCAAGAGCTGCAAATCAGGGCCCGGGATGTCGGCGCTGATTTGCCGCAGCAGTTGTCCGCCGGCCGGAGCAAAGAAGTGCTCGACCAATACTGGAAGAACATCGTTGCGTCCCAGGGCATCCAGTGACACGTCCAGCACAAGCGTGGTGTAGGCAGACCGAACGGCGGCAACCCAGCACTCAAAGATTTGGCGGGTTGGATCTCCGACGACTGCTGCAATCCTGTCAACGAGTAGTTCGGCAATGACCCAATCCAGTCGCTCCCAGTCGAAATCGCCCTCTCGGGCCAAGCGTCCAACGTCGCTGCCGGTCTTGTTGGCGTCAATTGCTCCTGCCAAGGCCGAGATGCATTCGCCGAATCTGGGGTACGGGGGTTGTTGTCTTGTCATGGTCACTTGATCGCGGCGATGCGGCGAACGTCCCTGCGGAAATTCAGGTTGGCCCGCCAGTCGCTCGGAGTTCCCGGTACCGCAAGCCTGCGGCCATTCGGCGCGACTAGCTTGCCATGTGTTTTGCCGTTCATGTACTGCCAACCTGAGCGGACCAGTGTCCGCACCAGAGCGGAGACAGTCTTGTCGTTGCTGTATCTCATGTTCAACTTCAGGCTTGGCGCCATGGCTGGCGCCAGGCTCAGCTCCGGTTACTTCGAGCCCTTGGTGCCGCTTTGATTCGTGGCAGCGGCGCTCTGTGCCCGCGCAGCGAAACTACCAGCTGGCACTTGCCCACCGTTGGCCTTCGCGGTAGAGGATTGAATGCGAGCGGCGGCCTGGCTGGTCATCGGGGTGGACTTGGCAGAGGACTTGGACATGGGGGAACCTTTCAATGGTGGCGTTGCGCACATCGGCAACAGTCGAAAGGTTAGATTTCTGGCGTCATTTCGACTCCCGCGCGACCGCTGAAGAAATTTTCTGTTTTGATCTTCTTGCAGTGGCTGCATGCCGATCCGCCCACTCCTAGAAGGGTGGGCTGCGCCGCGCCGTCAGCACCACTCGTATGCAGCGCTCTGAGTTGCGCCCATGCTTAACCGGCACACTGCCTGCCAGAGTTGTTGGCCGCAAAGGGCGGCTGCGCTGAAACGCTCACACCCGTACGGGGCGTGCGCCTTGGAGCGGTCTCATGCCGTGAACCCCATCGGTTTGCGAGTTGCGGCAGACAGGTCCGGCAGGTCGCACACCCGAATGTGATCCCGCTCTTCCCGTGCTGCCCGCCCCAGGGCGCGCTTCAGTGCCAACCCCAAGCTTCTCGGCGGTAGGCCCTTCAGCTCCTCCACCACCTGTTCATCCAGCTTCGGCGCAAAGACCGATCCCCAGGGGCTCTCTGCCCGCATGCGGCCGTACATTTGTTGGGCGATGTGAGCCACCTGTTCTGCATTTGGGGCTTGCACCTGAAGCACCGTCATGCGCGACAGCAGCGGCGCCGGGATGCCCTCGATGCTGTTTGCCGTGGCGATCCAGTTCACATGGCTGGCGTCGATGGCGAAATCGCGGATCGAGAGATCGATGAAGTCGCGCGCGCTGCGAGGTTCCAGCAGGGTATAGAGCGCCGCGAGCGGGTCGTATTGACGTTGCTGGTCGGTCTTGTCGAGCTCGTCCAGCACGATCACCGGATTGGCCAGCGGCTGGTAGGCCAGCAGCTCAAACACCACGCCGGGCTCCGAGTTTGACCAGAACGATTCCGACCCGGCCAGCGGCGAGCTGGACTGGGTGCTGGCCATGTCGATCACACGGAAGGGAAGGCTCAGCCGCGCAGCCAGCCAGCGGGCAGCCTCCGTCTTGCCAATCCCGGCCGGGCCGACCAGCAGGATAGGCGACCATGCCACGCGGCCATCGCCCATCGCATGCAGGGCGAAGTGGTCGTGCATTGCCTCGGCCAGCTCAGCGAAGTTGGGGAAGTCGCGCTGGAAGTCTTCGATCAGCTCTGTCCAGTCATCGGGCAGCTCACCCAGCTTGCGGCGTTCGTGGCCAGCGGCCCTGATGCGCTCGGCGATGTACTGGGCCCGCTTGGCCTTCTCGTCTGGCTTGGCCCGGTGGCGCTCGACAAAGCTGCGCAGGCCTGCGGCGTCCATGAATGCGATTTGGGGTGTTGCCCGAGGTGCCGGCGGGGCGGGCTGATCCGGCGCCGCTGCCGGTGGCTTCATGTCGGGCAGCGACTGCACCAGCGCCTGCACGGCATCGTCGATGGACGGATCGAGCGGTTCGCCACGCACCGACTTCTCGGGCTTGGTAGCGGCCGGCAGTAGCCCTGCCGCTACCGCCAGTTTGTGATTGCGCTTGAGGTCTTCGGCGAAGAGCCCGATGGTGGACTCATGCTGCTTGCAGCGGACTCCCTGGCCTGCATTCGCATCGCCGCCAATCACGGGCGCCGAGCAAACCGGGCAATGTTGTTGGGCAGCATGTCGGGCTGCCTCAATCAGATCCAATAAAGCCCTGTCTCTGTTGATGCTGGCGCCCACCAGTTCCACCCGCAGGCTGAGCTTGTCGCGCTGGTTGGTGGCGCAAAACAGCGGCAGGTGGCGGTAGTCGGCCGGCTTCATCAGCAGCTCGCACTGACCCACGAAATGGGCCAGCACCGCCAGGTGGCCAGGGGCGGGCTCCACCACCTGCTTGGCCAGCCATGGGTGCTCGGCTTTCAAGGCCGCCAGGCGAGCTTGGTAGGCGGCGCGGCTCATGGGGCGACGGCTGTTAGGACGAGTCATGGCGGCCTCTTTTCATTCACTATAAATTACTATAACAATACAAGACGCGATGATCCAGTGTTCGCTTGCCGCGTTGCTCTTGGTTATAGTGATTTACTGTGATTCTTTTGGAGGCCGACATGTCTGCCTTGAGCAGCGAGCAACTCCCCATACTGGCCGGTTCGCTCTTGCGTCTGCGAGGCCTCACGTTGGCAGCGGTGTTTGACGCCACCGGCATTCGCGCGGCCAACCTGTCTGCATGGCTGAAAGGCAAACCGCAGGTCATCTCTGCGGCGCGCGTGACGGCGTTGCTCTACCACCTGGGTGTCCAAGGTGGGCAGCTTCGGTCAGACATGGTTCACACCTGGAGCGACCAAGGTGAATGGGCACACCTGCGCACCGTTTTCAACCTGCTCCAGGCGCCAGTGGCGCCCCGATGCTTGTTCCTCGATGAGCATCCCGGCATGTCCCATACAAGATTCCTGCAGTGGGGCGAGGCATGGGTTCGGCTGTCTCTCACGCCGAGGCCGACTGCGCAGGACGATTTGGCCGCGATAGTCAGCCCCGACCGAATGATCGTGCTGCCCGTTGCGCTGGAGGGCATCCCCACGCAAGACCCGCAAGCGACCGCTTCTGCGCTCTTGAGCCTCGCCGAGCAGGGTGGGCAGGAGATCCCCACTGGCGAACTGGCCCATGGCTTTATGCAACGCCTCGGCGCGCCGCCAGGGCAGGACTTCGTGCTCACGAACGGCGACTCGTTGGGCTGGCGCCTCTTGGAGGTGAGCTTGCGCAGTGCGATGCGCAGGGGGTTGAGCCCCACCAAATTGGCGTTGAAGATCGAGACGATACGTCTCGATGAAGACGACTTCCCCCGTTCAGGCAAAGCCAAACCTGGCTGAACTGCCGAACGAATGCGACTAGGGCGCGGGCAGCCAGACCGCTTCCTGCTCCAGTGCCATCCCCAGGTGTCGCATCTGCTCGGTCAGCTCGCGCACGGGCGCTGGTAGTTGCGCCACAGCGGTGGTGAAGTGGCGCAAGGTGTCCCGCCATAGCTGGACGCTGCCATAGCGTGCCAGCTTGCTCTCCCACTGCGACATCAGCCAGAACTCGCAAGCATCGCCCAGCACCTCTTGAAGCCGCACGAAGTTGCTCAGGCCCACGCCGTCATAGTCCGCAAACAGAATCACCTGGCTGGCACGGGGCCGATGACCCAGCCACGACAGTAGTCTGCCGTCGAGCTGCCCGCCGTAGTACAGCAGCGAGGCCTGCGTGCCTTCGGGCAGCCAGTCTGTGCGATCAAACAAGGCTTGGTTCTCGACGAGCCAGAGCGCTTGCTCGGAGTGCCAGGCGTCATCTGACTGAATGGAAAGTGAGGCCGCACCCAAGTCTCGTGTGGCGGCACTCAGTGCCAACTCCACGCCCCTTTCGGCCTCATGCCAGCTGACCGCGTCGCCCACTGCCTTGAGCAGCGGGTAGTACATGCCGTGTTGATGACGCCGGGCCTTGCTGTCGCGCGCATGGGCCACGTGCTGCGCGCGAAGCGGGAGTTGTTCGGCGATTGACGGCGCCACCTGAGGGGAGAGCTGCGTCACGTGAGCGTCGAACACCGCCTGATCGCAAACGCTGTACACGTCTCCTCGGCCTTGGCGCAGACAGTTCACGGCACCTGTTCGCCGGGCAAATTGATCCAGAGCCATGCGCTGTGCAGCGGTGAACTGGCTGGCGGGTAAGGTGCTTTTGCCTTGCAGCTTGAGCAACGCCGCGCGCAGGGCCTGCTCCGTCATCAGGCCTCCACGGGTTCGATGATCTGCCAGCTGAAGCGGCTGATCTGGTTGCTGCCCTGCCGATGATGAATGGGCACGCAGTAGCGCACGGTGGTCAGCGGCGCCGGGGAGGCGAAGATCAGCGAGAAGCCGAACTCGGCAGCGGTCTCGATCAGACTGCGCTGGTTGCGCGCATCTAGCGCCAGGGCTTCGTCCAAATAGCAAATGCCTTGGATCGGGCGCCGTTGATCCTGCATCAGGTGCAGCATCGCCAAGCCCGTCACCAGCTTGGCCATCAGCACCGTCCCGTTCGAGGCGGCGCTGTCGAGGTCATCGAAGGCTTCCGGCTCGCGACCAGCCTTGCCCACCCAGAAGCGCAGACGGAACAGGTCGGCCACGCGCAAACCGTGGCGGGCGTTGCCTTCCTCGATGAGCAGGGTCTTGGCACGGTTGAGCTGGTCATCATCCAGCACGCTCTGCTGGTTGAAGAGTTCGAAGGTCTCGCCATTGCCGACTGTGGCAGCCGTGCTGATGAGCAGCTCGATGGCCTCGACGAGCGCGGTTTCGTCTTCGGGTTCGATCTTGAAGACCGCCAGATCGGAGAGCTGGCGTCCGCTGATCTTGCGATTGAACTCGCGCATCCGGCGCTTGAACGCGGCCAAGCCATCGCGCAGTTCGCGCAGGCAAGCCGCGACGTTCACCACCGCCGACCGCACCTTCTTTTCCAGGGCCTCAGCCTCCTGCGGCAGGTGATGGGCGAACTCCACCAGGCGCGCGATTTCTGCCTCGGGATCACCGACGAACTGGTACTTGGTGAGCCCGCCCGTGTGGATTTCGCCCAGCAGTCGGCGGATCTGGTCGTCCAGTTCCAGCAACTGGCGGCAGTCAGCCTGATAGGTCTGCAGGCGCTCGGCCAGCTGGTCCAGCGCGAACTCCGGCTGTGCCAACCAGGGGTGGTGGGGTGAGTCGGACAGCCAGGTGAATGGGCCTTCCTGATCGACGCGTTGGTTGCGGCGTTGCTCGATCTGCCGGTGTTGTTGCCCGAGTGAATCCAGTTCCTTCTGCCTCTGTTGACGCTGCTGATCCAGCGCCCGGTACCGGGCAGCCGATTGCGCCAAACTGGTGGCCAGCTCGGCGAGCTTCTGGTCGAGTGTCACCAGCCGTGCTTGCCGCTCAGCGTCGCTGTCTTGCAGGGCCTGCATCTGGCCGTAGTCCCGCAATTCGGCGTCTAGCTGCAACAGCTGATGATCCAATGCATCCCGCTCGCGTTGGACGAGTTCCAGCGCTTGTGCCGTCGCCAGCTGCTCTTTCAGCTGCACCTGCTGTTGCTGCAAATCCCGCAGCAGCTCGCCCAGCTCGGCCAGGCTGCGCTGTTGGTGCTGCTCTGGCAGAGCAGCGACGCGCAGATGCAGGCCCGGAAGGCCAGCATGCTCACCATTGGCATCTCCCAAAGCCTTGGAGAGCGCCTGACCATCGAGCTGGAAGTCTTCGGCGCCCAAGGTCAGCACGGGTCTGGCCAGCACCTTGTTCAGCGCCGCCAATTGATCGGGCGGCAACGCGCCTGCCAGCTGCTGGTAGAGGTTGTGGCCTTGGGTGCGCATCTCCTGAGTCAGCTGGGCCAGCTCTCTTTCCACGCGGGCGAGTTCGCGTTCGATGGATGCCGGAGGCCGGCTTTGCGCCTGGCCCAAGCGGACCACCAGAGCATCTCGTTGGGCCTGCACGTCGCGACGGCACGTCTCTAGAACCGCCCGGCTTTCCACCAGAGCGAATCGCTGTTGCAATGCCTGCAGCTGTTGGCGCTCCTGGCGCAGTTGCTTCTCCTCCTGCTCCCACTGGCTCTGCTCCCGCACGGCCTGGCGATCCTGCTCTCGCAAGCGGTCCAGCTCGCCATCGCACTGCTGCAGCTCGTGCTGAAGGGCTTGCTGACGTGATTCGAAGTGCTGCTGCCACTGGCCTAGGGCTTCTTCGATCATGGGCCGCCAGCACAGCAGCTTGCCGCGCAGGGTCAATCGAGCATCTTGCTTGCGCTCCAGTTCAGCGAGGCTGCCTTTCAGGCGTTCGGCGGCCAGGTACTGACTGCGCTCAGCGTTGAGGTCGGCAAAAGCCTTGTCCCACTCCGCCTTGAAGTCGATGCTGGCGTCCGGCAGATCACGCCGGAAGATTTGCAGCAGGTAGTCTTTCACCTCGCTGGACCGAAGCTTGTCCAGCCGCAGCGTCCGGGTGAGCACACGCTGGAAGACGCTGGCGTCACTGGCGTGCTCCAGGCGGAACACGCAGAAGTCTTGTGAGCCGCTGAGCTTGCGGTTCCGGCCGCCGTACACCATGTCGGCGAACTCGCTGCCGCTGTAGCTGAACACGCGGCGCCCATGGGTGGCCAGATGGCTGGCCAGCTTGGGCTGTGCCACGAGCGAGCCATCGGGCAGGCAGAACTCTTCCACTTTGAGCGGGCCGGCGTAGGCAAAGTACTCATACTCGAAGCTCACGCCTTTGCCGACGCAACCGAGCACCACGGTGCCGGATTCCGGCAACGACACCTCCAGCAGCACATAGGCGCTGTTGTTGGGGAAGTAAAACCGCCTGCTCTTCTCCACGTCGTGCGCGCCAAAGTCCATGCGGCGCCGGTCAATGATCAGCAGGAACTGCAGGGCATTGATCAGGCTGGTCTTGCCCGTGTTGTTGGGCGCCACCAGGGAGACTGCGCCATCCAGCGGAAGCTCGGCGCGGGAGTAGCCTGCGCTGCCAAGCAAAACCAGGCGTTGAAAGCCGTGCTGCATCAGTCGCTCTCCTCGTCGTTCAGCACGTCGTCGCCGCTCTCCTCAGAGGCAGCGTCCGCCTCGTTGTCGTCATCTCGGGAGGCTGCGGCCAGGCCCTCAAAGTGGTCCAGGTAGCGGCAGACGGCGGGCAACAGCCGCCAGCCTGCCGGCTCCGCCACTGCAAATCCCAGCGTGCAGGCGCGGCCCAGCAGATCGATCAGCCCATCGGGAGACAGCCCTTCGGCGTCCAGCAGGTCTTTCTGCTGTTCGTGCACCTCGGCCAGCCATTCCCGATCAATGAGCCAGTCAGTGAAGCGCTGTAGCGCTTTGCCGGCATTGGCTTGGGCGTCGAAGATGACCATGAACAGCAGGGCCAGTTGACGGCTGACCTTGCCGATGTTGCTGCTGGCATCGGCGCTGTGGAACCAAGCAAAGCCTCGCGCATCCACGCGCAGCTCAAAGCCCAGCGCTGCGAAAAGACCTGCGTAGGCCGGTTCGTGTTGCTCAAGCTCGGCCCAAAGTGCGGGCTCGGCCATGCGGTTCAGGTGCTTGCCCGACAGGAACAAGCGGAAGAGCTCGGCCAGTGCTGGCATCTGCGCCAGTTGCGGCGTCAGTGGATGAGGCGTCGTCATTCCGGAATGCTCACTCGGTGAGGATGGTGCAGCACGCGGATGGACTGCAAAGTGGTGGTCTCAGGATGCTCGCTGGCTTCGATCTGCCAACTGCTCTCGTGCTGCAGCTCATGGAACAGCCGCAGCAGCGTCCCATCCTGCAGATGACTGTGATGGGTATGCAGCCAGTCCAGCAGGCTGTCCACCGGTAGGCTGCGTCTCAGCTGCTGCCGGATAGCTGCCTCGTCCACGTGCTCCAGTAGCGGCGGGGCGTTGCCAGGGTCATCTTGCGGGAAGGCCACCGACTGCGGTTGGTACTGCTGCGCTGCGGCCATCACGGCGCGGACTTCATCGCCCAGTTGCAGGCGGAAGCCGCGTTCATTGCGCCAGACGGGCAGTGTTGTGCCTGCGGCATACCGCGACAAGGCTCGGCGCAGACCCCGCTTGCGCACCTGGCCCAACAGCAGGCTGACCGCACTGGTGAGGGCATTGTGTTGCCGCATTTCCTCGCGCAGTGGGAGCACCGTGTCGGCGCATTGTTGGGCGATCAGGCGGCCGAATCGCCGCAGCTCCTTGGCCTGGTGCGCCACCTGCCTGAGCTGCAGGCGATGCGAGTACAGCCCGCCTTGAACCGACAGCTGCTCAAAGGCGAGATCCAGCGAGCGCTCGGCGTCTTCCAGGTAACGGTAAAACGTGCCTTGCGGGCCGGTGTCCATCATCTGGTTCATCGGCTCGACGTAGTGGTCATAGGCCTCCAGCACACGCCTGTAGCGCTGGGCGATGGGCATGCCGGCGTCCGCGCTCTTGGCGTCCTCGGCAAGTTCCAGCAGTGCGTGGCGGTCTTGATCCAGTTGCAGGCTGATCTGGCGGAAGAGTTCAGCGAGCTTGTTGGCAGCCCCCCGCGCCCGATCCATGTCGGCAGCTTGCATGCCCTCGTTGAGGCCCTCCGTGGCCTCACGGATGGCGGCAACACGTGCTTGAAGCACGGCAGCCAGACCGAGCTCGTGCTCGCGAGTCAGCCCGCGCACGAAGTCCAGCACGTAGGCATTGAGCTGCAGGTCGTTACTGCGGGCGCAGGGTTGGAGGATGTCTGCATTCACCATGGCGCGAAGGGCTGCCCCCTGGGCCTCAGCATCCATCTGCGGAGCCACCTTCGCGATGCAGCCCAGCACTTGTTCGGTGGTGAGCACCGCAAACTCGCGAGACAGCCTCACCAAGACCTCAACGGTGTCCCAGTGTGTGTACAGCGCGTAGACCAGCGAGCGCGGGTTGGCCATGTCAGCTCAACCTCCCGACGTGGGGGGCATCGTGCTCGGTGCGCGATTCAAGACCATTTGGTGTCGCCCACTGCCCCGCATGGCGGCACACCGGCCCATGGCCGCAGCGAGGATTCAACCTGATGCCTGATCTGGACGCAGCCTTCTTCTGCAGTGTCCCCAGTTGCCGCTGCCCACCAAACCTGTCGGCTTGGCGCCCAGCGGCCACATTCTTTGAGCTCGAAGAAGCGAACTCAAAGAATGTGCCGAATGCGGTGGGGACAGCCTGCTTGCGAACGTGCGTCCAACATGAATGTGCGACAGACGATGCCAACCCTTGCGCGAAGACCGGTGCCTGCTTTGTGCGAAACAGGTGGGGGCCATGTGTGAACTCAGTGTCAAGAGGTCTCCGCCCAATGTGGCAGCAGTGTGCTGACACCCCGCCGTGCAGTGTGGCGTCATGTCGCCCAACAGTGTGGCGACTCAAGGAAGGGAGCGGCCAGGAGCGCGTCAGCATGGCACCTCGACGCACTTCAGCAACTGCGCACGAATCTCTGCAGGCTTCGCTGCCAAGTCCACGGTCGCAAAGCGGAGCGGATGATCCTGGATGACGACTGTCTCATCGACCATCGTTCCAACGGCGGGGTGCAACAACAGGCCGCTTGCCGAGTCTGCCAGTGCATCGCCACAGCCGACCTGTGACCGCAGATAGGCGTACATCTGGTAGATGTAGCCGCTGCGCAGGCTTTGCTCTCGATACCACCCTGCCGTGACGATGGATGTGAACTTGGTGTCGATGACGATACGTCGCCCCGAGCCACCATGGTCGAGCACCACGTCGGTCCGCATGGCAGGCAAGATGTCATCAATACCTGCCGTCTTGGACGAGATTTGCCACTGCAGCGTGGCGCCGCAGCGAACATGCCACCCGAGTGGACTGAGCACCACGGCATACAAGCCGCCAACGGCGCGCTCAAACAGACGACGAACCCAAGCCTCCTCCCGGCCAGGCATCGCCAGCACGTTGCCGCCTGCGGATTCCGTGGGTAGCGCCAGGTCATAGGCAAGCTTGGCTGCTGCCACCATGAACTGGTCGTCCGCATCATGGCGTCCGAATCGATCAGCGCTCATTTGGGCGCGGGTCGGCGGCTGCCCGGCGACGCCTCGGGACCACATCGCAGCAGCAAGAGATCGGCACCGATGGGCGACAACTGGCTTCTTGACCAGGCGGGCGACGGACTCCAATGCAGCGCGGACAAAACGATTCCGTGGCGTGTCGATGGTGAGCTCCGCAAAGCGGCAGGCCACCAAGCCGCGATCCAGCAACTGGCGCCGCTCAGTGGTCAGCACATCGATGCGCCCGCGAACGCGGCCGAGCCACTCTTCCCGAGATCGGTAGCCCAGGCTCAGCTGACGGTGTAGCCGAGTCTCAACGGCATGAGCCAAAATTTCTGCCACCAGATCGGGCAACTCATCTGGGCATTCTTCGACCGCCACATGGGCGGTGCCGCCAGTCCGAAACAGGTCCGACGCATACAGCATCAACAGCCACAGGTTCCGGACTGGAATGCGCCCCACGAATCCGGGCGCGAACCCAGATTCGGCGGAAATCGGTGGCGCGATCAGACCCATCACCAGCCCTGCAGCAACCGTGCGGTGGCCTGACGCGCCTCCTCAGGGGAGTCAAACCAATACTCTTCCAGCAGAGGGCCGATTTCTGTTTCCACGACTTGCTGGAACCATCGCCGGGTGCTGCCCGCATCCAGCCGATGCACGGGCGTGACATAACTGTGACCGATTCGGAACTGCTTGCCCAAGCGTGCATCCGCTGCAATCTGCTCGTTCAGCTCGGCCATGCGTCGCTCAATGTCTGACGCCAGTGCTGCATCCACACCGCAGGCTGAAACCACCCAGTTCCGCCACGCTGGGCCGAGGCGCGGCTCAAGGCTTACAAACGCAAAGCGGCGCCGCAGCGCCAGATCAACCAGCGCCAACGACCGATCCGCGATGTTCATGGTGCCGATGACATGAAGGTTCTCGGGGATGTGGACCGGCCGCCGTACGCCGTCAGCATCCGGGTAGCACAGCTCCAACGCCTCGCTGGGGGTGCGCTTGCCTGCCTCCAGCAGCGTCAGCAATTCACCGAACACCTGGGCCGGATTGCCTCGGTTGATCTCCTCGATGACGACGACGAACTTGGCTGCGGGCTCCTTCTTCGCAGCCTTGATGGCTTCCATGAAGACACCATCGGCGAGCGTCAGCTTGCCTTCACCAGTAGGCCGCCAGCCGCGCACGAAGTCCTCGTACGAAAGATTCGGGTGGAACTGGACGGCTCTCACCTTGCTCTCGTCCTTTTGCCCCATCAAGGCAAAGGCCAATCGCTTGGCCAGCCATGTCTTGCCGGTGCCGGGTGGCCCTTGCAGGATCAGATTCTTTTTGGTGCGCAGCCGGTCCAGTAGCTGCTCAAGCTCTGGCTCCGACATGAAGCAGCCGTCACGCGTGATGTCGGCGAGCGAGTAGGGAACGATGGGGGCCTGAGACTGGACGACTTCGGCTGCAAGTTCTTCGCCTGCGTGTTCGTGGGGCATGTCCGGCGTGACTTCGTCCTCCTGAGGCGCAGGCGTCGCATCCTTGAACTGCCACGATGCCAGCGACAACTCCGGGAAGCTGTGCACCGGGTAGTCCTCCTCCGCGAACCGTGTACGCAGGTCGTCGGCAAGTTGCAAATACGTGGCCGCATCACATGGCGCTTGCGGCGCTGGGGTGGTGATCGGAACGCCCAGGCGCTTCTGGATGTAGTGCCGCGACTGGCTGTCCAGCGTCGGAAACTCCCAGGGGGCAGCCCAGTACAAGCCAGTGGACAGATTCCACGCCACACCCCAGACCTGCGTGGCGGCGTCATAGGCCTCGATGAACTCGTCGCGCGTGCCCGTCCCGTCGTCTTCAACCAGCGCCTGCGCCGCAGCAAAGACACGCCACAGGGCATCAATGTCTCCCGTCCCGCGCTTGTCTGCGTAGCGGAAGAACCAGGACCGCTGGTTGTTGAGCACCGGGATGCCTTCGAACGTCGCGGGCACAGGCACGGTGACGCCAAGCAGCTTCGCCAGCTCTGCCGCAATCAGCTTGCGGTTGGCGTCCGTCATGCCGCGGTTGAACGTGCCCATCACCGTGAACGGGCAGATATCCTGCAGTGGGCCGCTGCTTCCGTCAGGGAATTTGTCCTGCAAATAGCCCAGTCCCTGCACGCGCTGAGCCATTTGGTGGATGCCCTGAATGAGCGGTGTTCGGTCGCCCGCGTAGGCCAGCAGCTTCTCGGCGATGGCCTCGTAGAAGTCCGCCCACTGGAACAGGGTGCCGAAGCGGTCCTTCCAGTACGGCGCGTTGCGGAATCGCTCGATGTCTTGAGGCTTGCCGTTGAATGCGAATTCGATCAGCGCATCCGCATTCCATTCGCCAGGCACAACGCGCCAGATGGTGGGGCGGTAGGTGTAGAAGTACCACTCGCGCACGCCATCAGGGGGCTGCCACTGCACTTTGACGCGCTCACCGTCCTGTGGGTTCTCGCTGATGATGCCGATGGCCTTGATGCCCATGACAGACACCGTCTGCTGACGGTTGTCGAAAGGCAGACCGTGCTTGCGCACATACGCGGCCTTGATGGCAATGCGCTCACCAGGCCGCATGGAGCGAACCAGCGCCTGCTCCTTCTGGCTGGGGCTGCTGATCTCCCAGATGCCTTCTTCGAGGAAGCGGGCGCTCTGGTCATCGGTGTGACCGAAGCTGGCTCCGACGAACCACGTTGTACCGGACGATTGGTTGCTGGTCTGTTCTGTCATTTTTCTCCCTTCGTCATCCCGATGCGTCAAAGCAATTGCTTGGACGATTGCGATGCCGATTCACGGCGCCACCGCATCACGGCCTGTATTGACCCTGCGCTGTCGGCCCCTCACAATCGCATGCAACACGGCCCCTCTCGGTGTTTTCGCTTTCGAGCGAGTGCGCCGCTGAGGGGTTCTTTATTTCGCGGCGCCTGCTGGTTGGTTCTGCATCTCGCTCAAGCCTTCAGCTCGAACCGCAGGAAGGCGGTCAGGCGATCTGATTCCTTGATCTCATCGTGCGGCACCAGCAGGTAGCGCCACGGTTTGCTGCCTACCGTGGCCGCGTGAGCAGAGGCGTGCGAGCACCAGCGAACAGCAGCGGCGGCCTTTGACTTCACCTCGTCAGAGCTCAAGTCGTCCCGCTTCTTGGTCTCCACCATGAAGATCATGGAATCGGTCTCAGCCACGAAGTCAGGGATGTACTCCGGCTGCTCACTGCCCAGCTTGTAGTAAATCTGGAATTGCCCTTTGGCGGGCTTGAACCACTTCAACGCATCGCGTTCCAGGATGACCGCGAAGCGCCGCTCGGTGTCCGAGTCAAACTTTTGCAGTGGATACAGGCAGCGCGAGAACCCGCCGAACAACATCTGCTTGATCTTGCTCAGCTCGGTCACCGTTTCACGGTAGTTGTGTGCCGTCTGCCCGGCGACCGCCGTGTAGTTGCACGGTTTGAGTTCTGTGAAACCTCGGCTGACCTGCACCTCGTAGTCAGTGGCCTCTTCCCAGAAGTGGGCCATCATCTCGGCCCGGATCAGGCGGGCGAGCTCTGCACCATAGGTGTCGAACACTTCATGCAGCTCGTTTCCCGAGTAGTTCTGCGCCTGGTAGTGGGCGACCGCCTGACCGGCCAAATCGTAGAGCAACTCGGCCTGCGTGAAGTAGTCGATGTCGTCGTAGTCGATCAGCTTCTTGACGATGTAGTCCTCGAAGCGCTGCTCCCTGATGCCCGCTTCACGGCTCATGGTGAACTGATGGTTCGTGCGCAGCTCTTGGCCGACGATCTCCCGTTGACCCGGCTGGAAGTTGGGCAGTGAGCCCAGCTTGAACGGGTGGAAGCCGGTGGTGACCTCCCCGGTGGGCACCACTGCTATTCGCGGAATGTCGATGGTTTGCTGAACCACGATTTCCGTGGTCTTGGACACGACAGCCGACAAATCAAGAGCCGGTGCGGCATCATCCACTTCAGCCAACAATTCCCCCTGGGCAGGCTTCAGGCGCTCGGTCACTTCAGCCAGGATAGCTGATTGCACCTCCGGGGTGAGCAGTGCGCTGCTCGTCGGCACGAGGTCACGCTTTACCTCGTACTTGCCGATCACATCCATCACTACGCGAGCGGCTTGGCGCTCCCGCTCCGTGGTGAACACAGGCCCAGGCGCAGCGGCCGGTGCTGCCCCCGCGCTGAAGGCACTGGTAGCGACGGACGGAGGCTCCGCGAGACCTAGCCGCGCCATGGCGCCTGAGCTGACCTGCACGCTCACCTTCTTGTCGTCTGCACTTGGCGCCTCCAGGATCACCTGCTTCAGGCGGATCGGCGAGTCGCCACGGTTCGCCTCGTCGATGATCTCTTGGAACTTGTCGTGCGCCACGATGTTCAGCCGGTCCACCGCTGCAACGCCCGTGCGCTTGCCGTAGGGCAGGCGCAAGCCGCGCCCGATGGACTGCTCGATCAGCGTGCGCGCATTGGCCGCACGCAGGGGCACGATGGTGTAGAGGTTCGTCACGTCCCAGCCCTCTTTGAGCATGTTGACGTGGATAACGATCTCAGTGGGTTCGTCCACGCTCTCCACTGCCAGGAGCTTGGAAATCATCTCCTCCTCTTCGGCCCCCGTGCGGCTGGAGTCCACCTGGATCACCTTGTCCGCATAGCGCCCTTCGTAGAAGGCCGATGACTCAATCAGCGTCTTCAGCTGCGAGGCATGCGTGGTGTCCCGCGCGATCACGAGCATGAAAGGCTTGACCACCTTCACGCCGTTCTCTCGGGCATAGGTCAGCAACTCGACCTTGGTGGTCTCGTGCAGGCGAACACCGTCCTCCAGCTTGATCTTTTCGATCTCTTCCGCCGAGTGCGCCTTGGCGTCGAAATTGCGCTGGGTCACGGCCGCAGGCTCTTTGACGAAGCCGTCTTCCATCGCCCGCGCCAGTGGGTAGTCCATCACCACGTTCTTGAAGGGCACAGGGCCACGCGTGGATTCCACGAACGGGGTGGCCGTCACCTCAAGTCCAAACAAGGGCTTCAGTTCGTTGATGGACCGCACCCCCGCGCTGGCCCGGTAGCGGTGCGACTCGTCCATCAACAGCACTAGGTCGTCCAGGCTGGCCAGGTGGTTGAAGTAGCTGTCTCCAAGCACCTCCCGCATGCGCTTGATGCGAGGCTCCTTGCCCCCACGCACTTCGGAGTTGATCTTGGAAATGTTGAAGATATTGATGCGCACGTCGTGCGCAAAGCCCATCGTCTGGTCCTGAACCACCGCACCGGTCTGGTCGTAGTTGTCGCCCGTGATGATCAAGGGCGGCTGCTGCGCGAACTCCGCGATCCCCTTGAACACGTACTTGGGCGTGTTGCGCGTGAAGTCGGTGATCAGCTTGTTGTAGATCGTCAGGTTGGGCGCCAGCACGAAGAAGTTGTTGATGCCGTGCGCCAGGTGCAAGTAGGCAATGAACGCGCCCATCAGCCGCGTCTTGCCCACGCCTGTGGCCAGTGAGAAGCACAGCGAGGGGAACTCGCGTTCAAAGTCCTCCAGCGTCGGAAATTCCGCCTTCAGCGTGGCAAGGATGGCCGCCACATCTTGGTCGTGACCGAGCAGCTCCGGTACGGCCTCGATGGCGCGCACGAGCTTCGCAAGCGACTCCGCTTGCGGCGGGCGCAAAGACAGTCGGCCAGTGACTGCGTTCTGGACGCGTGCATTCATTCTTCGTTCTCCCCGAACAGACCGCCTTGCCCCGTGTTCGTGGCAGCGGATTTCTTGGTTTTGCGTGTGGCAGCGCCGGGTGCAGGCTCAGGCTCTTCGGCTGGCTCAGTCTTGTCAGCAATCGGCAGGTTGGCGACGTTGAGGCTGTAGTCGTCGTGGCCCCACTCACAGCGGGCCAACACCATCTTCGGAATCTTCTTCAGCGTCAGGTTCGGCCAGCGCTCGGATGCCTTGGCTGCAGTGACACCGTGGAAAGCCGCACAGCAGACGAGCAGGCTCTGGTCGCTGCCCACTTCATCCGACAGTGCTTGCAGTTGTTCAGCCGACAGGTTTTGTGTCGTGACGTAGATGAAGTCCCGTTCGCTGGAGTGCCCGTGCTGCCACCACTGCACCTCCGATGGGGCATAGGTAAACCCCTCCAGCTTAGCGAGCGCTTCCGCCAACTGCGCGGCGTTGTACTCGGGGTTGATGACCGGATTACCCCAGCGGTCGCTGATGATGAGGCTGGGGGCGAGCTTGTAGTAGCGGAAGCCACCGCCGCCTTGCCAGCCTGCACTTTCTGTAATGCCGCCTTTGTCTTCTCCATCTATAACTCTCTTTAGACGCGGAATGACATGAGTATGGCAATGCTCGCCGAGCTCGACCATGATCCATCGACGACCCATCTTGTGAGCAACTGCGCCAGTCGTGCCAGACCCTGCAAATGAATCTAGAACCAAATCTCCCGGGTTAGTCGCAATTTCCAGGACCCGAGACATGAGTCGCTCTGGCTTCGGAGTTGCAAATACGTCTGTCGAATTGAACGCAATTGTTTCCTTTTTCGCGTCTTGAGTGTGCCCCACCTCGTCGAAGAACCAGATTGTCTGGGGTGCTTTGGTTAGCTCGCCTTGCTCGGAAAGGTACATTTTCCGACGAGGTATTCCATTGCGATCCTTGCCCCACCAAATCTCACCGTTCTTGTCTAGCTCCCAGAATTTTTCCTCAGAGACTCGCCAATATGAGCCTGCGGGCGGTCCATCAATGATTCGCCCACCCGGAGCACGAATGCTATAGAGTCCTTTGCTGTATTGGTTCCGAGCCGATAGGGAAATTGACTGCCATGCCCCCCTAGGGTCGCCATCCGGATTCTTATATGAGGCGTGTTGCTTGTCCGATGCGGCCACCTGATTTGGCGTCCAACGAGTGGCATCGCGAGCATAGACAAGAACATAGTCATGATCGACTGAAAAGTGCCTCGTGGAATTTTTGACGGACATGGTCTTTTGCCATATCGCCGATGCGATGTAATTGGGGCGGCCAAATACCTCGTCGCACAAAACCTTGAGATAGTGTGCTTCGTTGTCGTCGATAGTTATCCACAACGAGCCCTCTTCGGATAGCAATCCCCTAAGGAGTTCAAGTCGATCCCGCATCAATCCCAGCCAAATTGAATGCTCAAGGCCATCGTCATAGTGGGTAAAGGCGCTACCAGTGTTGTATGGCGGGTCAATAAAGACACATTTGACTTTGCCCGCCAACTCTTGCTCTAGGGCCTTCAAAGCAAGCAAGTTGTCACCGAAGATTAGTCGGTTGTCGAAGGTGTCGTTCTCGGTCACGCGATGCCTGGCGTGATAAGACCTCTCAGGGTCTTCGAGCAAAATGCGCGGCTCCAGCTTGGGCCTCTTTTCCTTCCCGATCCAGGTGAGTTCTAGTTTTTGTTTGCTCATGGTGGTGCCACCTTAGTTCTTGTGCAGACCAAGCTTCTCGAACAGCACGCGATTTCTGCGAGCTGCATCCTTCAGAAGCTTGTCGTAGGAAATGATTTCGACGTAGCCGTTGCCGCCCGTGAGCGTCTTGAAATAGCCTTCGCCATCAATCGACTCGTGATAGTTCATGCGCATTTCTCGCTTGAGAGACGGCGTTAAATCCGCAATCAGATAGCCGAAAAACCGAATGCCGCGTGCGTTGATGGGCCTGCCGTCCACATCGTCGAGCTTGCTTTCTTGAATCTCGACAAACCGCTTGATGATCTGCTGGGCGGGGTCTGCCTGATAGTCATCGCGACCGGGACGCTTGAACTCGATGACGACAATGGCGCCTGTGGAGTCCTCTTCTTCCCGAACACCGATGGGGGTGTCATAGAAGAACGCACAGATGTCGGGCTCCTTGCCAGAGGTGTCTTCAAGGCCCTCAATTGATTTCAGTTTCTTGTCCGAGGTGAGCAGCGTGTGATAACAAAGGCGCTCGTCAATCACCCACAGGTTCTGCTGCTCAATGAAAACGTCCTTTGAGGTAGCACCCATGGGGAAGAGCATCTTGTGCAAGACCCGTTCAAGTGGGTATTTGTTGTCCGAGCGCCGTTTTTTGAGGCTCAGCGACACCAAGTCAAGAATCGTCCTGCGATGGGTGATGTATTTCGCAAGCTCAGCCTTGCCCAGTTCGTTGGCCTGTTCGGCAAGTGTTTGGAAGCGTTCGGCGTACTGTTCAAACGACTCGGTCTCAAAGTAGGTCGCCGCATGACGCAAGTCCTTGCGAACACCATCTTCAACATCTCGTTTGACATGCAAGAGCGCTTCGTCCAGCTTCTCGTCTGACAAGCCCGGTTGAATCCGCTGCTCGATGATTTCGCGGTAGCGAGGGTGCGTCAGTGCCCGGTATTCAGGTGCCTGCTCGACGAACTTCTCGATCTGGACGCGCTTTTCTTCATTGGTTGACTTCAGGTCGCCTGTGAGCAAGGGGCGCAATGCGCCTGTGATGCCTTGGTTCAAGGCGCGGCGAGAAACCAGTGTCTGCTCCAGCTCGGGCTCGTCGTCGCTTTGAAAGGCGATACGCGTGCGCTCCTGGTTGGCGTGGTCGTCCAGGTACTCCCCGGTCACCAGCACGATGAGCGTGTAGGGCGACTGCTCGTCATCGAGAAACTTCTCTGGCAGCTCCGGCAGCAGGTCTCGCAGCTTGGTGGTGGTGACTTCGCGGCCGTTGGCGCACAGGTTCAGCTCATGGCGCGAGCGGCCATCACGGTGTCGATAGGCCTGCAAAGCAAACGTATGGCCGGACACATCGAAGAATTGCTCCTCAATGTGGGCCAGCACCGTGGACTGGAACAGTGCGTGCAGGTCAATCGGCGCGTGGCCAGGCGATTCCAGCGTCATCGGCGGGCAAGAGCGGGCAGCGAACCGAATCAGGAAATGCGCGATCACGCGCTCGGCAATTGTCTCGGGCTGTGTGGGCCACCCGGCACGGAACTTCTCGTCCATCTCGCGCAGAGAGGTCTGCGTGCCGCACTTCTCGGTGACCTCGGACGAGACATCCGCGCCCTTCAGTTCATCTTCAATGCTGAAGTCGAACTCGCGCAGCAGGGCCTGGCCCTCGCGCTTGAAGACGCTGCGAATGCGGACGGCCGAGAACACCTTCAGAAAGGTGAAGCGGCCGACACCTCGGCCACCGAGCTTCACCTTCGAAAGGGTGTGGGCCTCCTTGAAGGAGGCCATGTTCTTGTCATTGAAGCCCACGCCATCGTCGATGACATCGAAGCCGTCCACGACTAGTGTTCCGTCTCCGCCCTGGTGGGCCAGGTCATTGGAGGCGACCAAACGGATGCGGATGGAGTGGTTGATGAAGCCGTCCTGATGCTCTTCGATGGCATCAACAGCGTTGGAGATGGCCTCGTAGAGAGGCATCATGGCCTTGGCTTGGGAAAGCTCCAGCCGGTCTACCAGACCCTTGATATTGGCTTGCACTATTGATTTCCTCCCTGGTTTTGCTGCGCCAAGGCCGCCATCAATCGGCCTTTCACGGATCGACAGTCCGTTTTGTTTTCAAAGACGCTGCGAGCTTGCTTGTTCCACTGAACTGCTTGAACGACGGTGACCAAGCGATCTGCCACCAAGTCGATTTCGCGAGAGAGCGCTGTCAGTTCGTCCGCGCTGAGACTCAACTCGGCTCCGTTGTGCAGCGGCAGCCGGATGAAGATCACGTGCAGAACCATCCATGCACCGTGGGCCAGAACCTCTCTGGCGGGCAGCGTGCCGGGCGGCAGGCCTTGGGGATCGCCCTCGGCACTCGCACGATCTCGAACCTTGCCGATGACCGCACGACCGATCTGGGCAATGCGCCACATCTGCTTGGCCGTCAGTGAGTCGGCGAACAAACGCTCGTAGGACTGGCGTAACGGATCTGTCGCAGGGACGAGACCCTCTCGTCCGAACAACCGCTTCTTGTCTGACTTCGCTGCGACCAGGTAATCCTGCCAATCGTTCGTCGTGACGGTGCAGGCCAAATAAGGGGCCAGCTCACGGGCACTGAAGCTGGTAGGGGATGGCGGTGCATCGTCCTGCCCGTGTTTGACGATGTACTCGATACCGGCCATCCGCAGCGTCTGCTGCCACACGGCTTGCCGCTCATCCAGCGCGGCGAAGTCTTCCAAGTCCACCGCGTTTTGACGGTTCCGGGATTGCGTCACCTTGTCGCCAAAGCCGTCCGGCGCGTTGTCCAGGCACACGAAAGTCGCCATCACCATGGCGGGTTTGGCGTCGTAGTGGGCGATGGGTTCTTTGGCTATGGCACCCACGGTCTGAGCGCCGTTGATGATGGACAACCCTCGGACACGAAACCTTCCGGACTCCCGATGGGGGTCGCGGGGATGCTGCTCGTTGATGGCCTCACAAAGGAACGTGACGCCATTGTTGAAGTAGAAGAAGTGCTCCGCCTCCTGTTGCAGGGTCTCCGTCAAACCGGCGTTGACGGTTGTCGTCCCTTTGAAGCGTCTGATGTTGCGGTCAACCAGGCGGTCTTCGTACTGCACCCACAGTTCTGCAAGACGCTTGGCATCCATGCGGCCGTAGAACGCCCTGTAAGGCGCCTGGGTGTGCCCGAAGTCCTTCAGCTCGACATCGGCTTCTATGGCTTGGGCCGAGATGCCGTCCAAATGCAGATCATGAAGGGTGGTGAGCCCGTAAGCATGGCAGCGCAGGAACCCCGGATTCGGCCCGTTGAACGCACGCTCCAGGTCGGCAAAGATGTCTCTTCGGTCATCGGACACGGCCGTGCCGGAGTAGGCGAGTACCACCTTCACCTTGCACACACCACTATTCAAGGCGGCGGTGATTGCCGCGCTGCGGTCCTGAAGTGCGGCGTTGAAGCGGCCCCAGCGTCCCTGGATGAGATCGGCGACGCCATCCCGAAACTTGGCCACATCACCAAGCTCGGGCTCGCCGGAGCCGGACTCCTTGTACTTCGACTGGACAAGCCAGATGGTCTGATCACTGGCCACGAACACCGAGTCGATACCGTGGTCCAGGCCGCCGTCGATGCTCGCGGCGATGGCCTCTTCCAAGGTCGCGCCAGCAGCTTCATGGAGTACGAACGCCGCAATCGCCTTGGACAGGAAATTGCTGCGGCGGGACTCCGGGCTTGTGCCCGTTCCCATGATGAGTGCTGCGTAGTCGGCTTCCAGCTTTTGGCACAGCAGGTCTAGTTCAAGTGGGCGAATTGGTGCTGTTGCCATAAAGTCAACGCTCAATCAGCGACGAAAAATGCGCTGCTGCAACTCGTGCGCTCGCATCGCGCGGCTGGGCAGAGAGGCAATCTTGTCCTCTGGTACCAGCGCTCGACTTGGAAATTTTGGGGGCCGGTAGGAACACCATGTCAGTGGTACTTCCCAGAGCGATTGTTGAATGCCGGCTTGGTGCCTTCGAGCACGGTCACAACGGCGCTGTTTAGCGTCGGGTTTTCCAATGAGCCAGCTACGTAATTGATGCTGCAGTTCGAGGCTCGATCAAACGATGCATGAATAATCTGCTCGGCGTCACAGACCACTGCCAGGTTCGGGTTATGCGTGACCATGATGATCTGGCGTTTCTTTTTGGCCTCAGATAGCACCGGAACCAAGAGACGGAAAACAGTCTCGTTGTCCAGGTTTTCTTCGGGCTGGTCCAGGATGATGGGCGTCTTGCCGTTGTCCACCAGCAAATAGAAGATCAGCAAAAGCGCGCCGCGCTGGCCAGGAGACAACTGCTCAATCTGCGTGTCCTGGAAGAGCAGTGAATACCGTGGCTCAAGAAAATCGAGCCCGAAAATCAAGTCATAGACCGAAACGGCCGATTGGTCCTTCTTCAGTAGGCTGGCAATACCGACCTCGGCGCCAGGCCCCTTGGCCGCTTGTTCAAGGGTTTCATGTAATGCCTTCGCAAAGGCCAGGGCGCCCTGCTTGGTGTTCAAGTCGTGGCTGTCAAACAGCCTCTTGACCGTCAAAAGAGCCTCATCTTGGCCGCGCAGCACACCTGAGGTTTGTTTGATCAAGGCGAAGAGGCGTTCCGCGATGGCCTCTACCGAAGCGGCCAGCGTTGCCTGGAACTGAAGCCGGTAGTCCTCGCGGATCAAGTCATTCGCCTTGATCAAGTCTTGCACTGGCTTGAAGAGCTCTTCTCGCGCCTTACGTTGCGCATCCAAGGAGTCGAAGATCTCGGCAGTCAGCTGAAGCCGTGCTGCTTGCAGTTCCGCACGCTTGGCAGGCAACTCTTTGATCTGGGCTAGTCTGGTTTCCAGGCCTACCTTGGTGTCCGGGTCAGTCGGCGTGCCAGTCAGAGCATTCAGCTTCTTGGTCCATTCAGCGAGCTGGTGTTGGTACGTTTCGAACTGCTGTTGACGGGCGTTGAGTTTGGTCGCGTGTACCTTCTTCTCTTCTTCGAGTGCCCCGAGGGCGCTGGCCAAAGTGCCAGCCTCGGTCTGCAAAGTCGACTGCTCCGCAGTGAGGGTAGTAGACCGTTCATCGAGCAAACTGGTCTTGATCTCCAGCTTAGCCACGTCGGCCCAGTTCAAGCCCGCAAGCTGGAGATCTTCAGCAACCTGTTGCTGGGCTTGCTCGTAGGCGCGCTGGAGTAGTCGCAGCTGCTCCCTTGCATTGGCTATCGCCTTCTGCTTCTTGGCGATTGATGTGAGTTCCGACTGGATCTGCTGCGTGCGCTTGGTGGATGCTTCGATTTTTTGAGCCGTGGCCGCAAGCGCTTCAGCAGCTTCCTTCTGCTCGGGTTCCAGGGTTTCAGGCGGCGGGGCAATTTCCGCCGGCTTGATCTTCTGGTGCTCGTCGATCTCGCGTGTCTTGACCAGCAACTGGTCCGTCAGCTTCTTTTCCTCAATCGGCTGGAGCTGGTCTTCAATCCGAGCGATGGTGGCGTTGAGGGTCTTCAGCTCCTTGCGGAACTCCCCCAGTCGATTTCTCAGCGCTTGTTCCTGCTTTTCGGTGAGCTGATCGAAATCGAGGGCGCCAAGACGCATCTCCTCGCTGGTATGCGAAAAAATGACGGCGCGGAGCTCCTGTTCAAAGGCGTTAGATTTGCCTGAGACGTGATCGTTGCAGAGCTCTTCGAAGTAGTGCTGAGGGATGTATCTGACCAGCTCTTGTTTGTCCGGTGCCGGGGGCTCGTTCAGCGGACGACTCTCGGTACTCTCATCGCGCCAGGTCAGGGTCCCGGTGAACTGACGTGCTGGATCTCCACTCTTGCCCAGAAAGCGATCAGTCTTCAGAAAGCTGAAGTGTTTTGCCTGTCGGGAGTGTCCAAGAGTTGCGAGGATATCGGCCAGGGCGCTCTTGCCGCTGCCCTTGTTGCCGATGATGGCAACAAGGTCCGGATTGAGCGGCAGATCGCAGCCGTGCAGCCAGTTGCCGATACCAGTCTTGGTGCCCGTCTTGGTAACTTCGATCGACTCGATGAAGTGAGTCTTGCTGGTCTCCACGGCCTGGAGCTTGGGTGGCTTTTCTCCAATGAACGACCGTTTGGCTGGTTCCAGGATCGCCTGCTTCAATCCATGGAAAGACAGGTCAGCTTTGATCCAGGTCTTTTTGCCCGAAGGGAAGTCGCCGTACCCACGGCGGTCGTTGTCGCCCGCGACGCCGACGAAACAGTGTGCATCGCTGCCGGAGACCACGAGCCTCGGGATGCTCTTGAGACCATGCTTGAAGTTGCCGATCCAAGCCTTGTTCTTCGGCGTTTCCTCACAGAGGAATGCAGTTCTGAGCTCGGCATTGCGTGACTCGAAGATGGGAGACGACTCAAGAAGACCGAGGAAGTAAGCATAGTGATCCTCCCATTTCACCTCTGTCAGGCCATCACTCGTGTCGAATGGCATGAAGCCGATGGCTTGTCCGTCGGGAACCTTCTTGATGGCGGCTTTGTAGCTGTCAGCCTTCACCTCTGCCAGCTTGTACCCTGCCATCAGGGCTTCTTTGTCGTCACTGTCTACTGCAGCCTTTTTGTGGCCCTTCTTCATGAGCATGTCTTCAGCCGTGCCTCTCGCCAAGTCGATCAGAGACTCTTTGGACACGGCCCTGTCCGTGCGTTCAAGCTTCAGGTCAGACAAGAACTCGCGCAGATGGTGGTCGGGGATCGTCTCCGCGAAGATGACGTGTGCATTGAGACGCTTGGTTGTCGGGGCGGAGAGTCGCAGTTCGATACCCGGAAAGACGGTCTTCTTCAGCACAGGTGCGCCAGGTTCAGCTAGTCGGCTCTTGAGCGCGAACCATCCGTCAAACGTCCAGTAGTCCATGATCGCGAAGACGGCCGGCTCAGCGGCATTCATCGCTTCGATCATTTCATCGATCAGCGTGCGGTTCTCAGGAGAGGACATGTCTCCGTCGAACTTCTTGCCTGTCCAGTGGAAGGACGCCGGTGTGTGCACGTGCAGATCCCACTGGCGCCAGACTGAACCTCTGGCGATCTCCCTTTTTGACATTAGATTAGCTCCCATTGAATACAGAAAAGAGGCTGCTCTTTGACTTGTTGTTTGAGCTGGCCTTCTAACTGACTGATGATGTCGTTGCGCTGGGCCTCGATTTCATCTTGCTTGCTGAAGAGTTCGCGCCGCAGTTTCGTACGCGTACTCTCAAGCTCCCGTTGTTTTTTTTGCCACGACAACTTCTCGTCCAGCGTCGGCGCACTGGCTGCCGTACGCCGGACTTCTTTGATCTGCCGATCAATCTCCTTGATCTCCTGCTCGATGCCCAGCTTGAGGTCGTCGGCCCAGGCGTCCAGCTTCTGGACCTCTTGCTCGAAGTAGCCCAGATTGCGCTGGTTGATCTCACGCAAGATGCCCATCCTGCGGCCCAGAAAGTCCTCGGCGAGTTCGGACGCCGGCTCATTGCCATCGCACGGCCCTTCCAGCTTCACGGGTAGGCGCAGGAGTTTCGAGGGGTCGTCTTCGGCCAGCGGCGAACCGTCTACGGTGACGGCGGCCACGACAAGCCGCTCTTCCAAGTTGCCCAGCGCTTCCACAGAGACCAGGCTCACGGACAGCCAACCAGACTTGCCGCGATAGTTTTTCAAGGTGCTGATTTGCGTGCCATAGGCGCCGTAGTCAAACACCAGTTTGGCCATCGGCAGTTTTCGGGACTTGGCCTGGGCTGTTACCCACTCGGCGAGTGGATGCCCGATCCGATACAGATGCGATTCGCCTGATCGCCGGGGCAATTCGTACCGTCCTAGCTCAACGCCAGTAAGTGCGGAGCTTGGGAGTCGCTGTAGGACGAATCCTTCTTCATCGAATGTCGCGTGTCCCGTGAGCTCTGCTCGCGTCAAGTCCAGCAGCATGCGCTCGTACTTGCTTCGTGCCGCGCTACTAGCTTCCGCTCGTACACGCAGCTTGTCCTGAACCTCTTCGTCGAAGTTCTCAAGCAGGATCTGCCGCGTTTTGACCATGGCTTCGTTGATCTCGCCGGACAGGTCGCGCTGCAGCTGCTCGAAGCTGGTCTTGATCTCCTCAGGATCGCGACAGTTTTGGTAGATCTCCGCAATGCGGCGTTCGAAATCGACGCCCGACCCGATGGCGCCCAGAACTTCGTCGCTGGCACCAAACACGCCTTCGAAGAGTTGGAACTTTTGGTCCAGCAGCTCGTAGACGCGGGCGTCGGCTTCATTGCTGCGGTCAACGAAGTTGACCACCACAACGTCAAACTTCTGTCCGTAACGATGGCAGCGACCGATACGCTGCTCGATCCGTTGCGGGTTCCATGGCAGGTCAAAGTTGATCACCAGCGAGCAGAACTGGAGGTTGATGCCTTCAGCGCCTGCCTCGGTGGCAATCATCACCGTGCCGCGCTCTTTGAAGTGCTCCACCAGCGCCGCGCGCGTGTCGGCTGTGCGCGAGCCGGTGATCTTGTCGGTGCCCTGGTGGCGCTTGATCCAGTCCGCGTAGACAGCTTGGGCGCGGGCGTCGCTGTTCGTGCCGTTGAAGAGCACGATGCCTTCACCGTACGGCGTCTTCTCTAGAAGTGAGAGCAGGTACTCCTGAGTGCGCTTGGACTCTGTGAAGATGATGGCCTTCTTGGCGGCTCCCAGCCGCTCAAGCTCGGCGAATGCCTTGTCTAGGGCGGTCAGCAGCGCGGTGCCTTTGGCGTTCTCGCGGATGTTGGTTGCCAGGGTCTTGAAGTGCCGTAGCTCGGCAATCTCCTGTGCAACCGCGTCGCGCTGGGCCGCTGGCGATGCGTCTGTGGTCGCAGCGCTGCCATCCCACTCGTCTGCGGTTTCGTCAAGCGACTCGTAGTCTTCGTCCAGCACTTCAGCCAGATCGGGTACATCTGGCGATGCTTCGAGCTCGCCTTCCAGGCGTTTGGCCATCGTCTCCAGCGCGCCTGCGATTGCGTGCGTGGACGAGGCCAGCAGCTTCCACAGGACAAGTGAGATCAGCTGCCGCTGGCCCTCGGGCAGGGCTTTGAGGTTCGGGCGGCGGAGGTAGTCGGCCACCAGGTTGGAGAGTTCGCGCTCCTCGGTGGAAGGGGTGAACTCCTCCACCATGGCACGCCGCGCCGTGTACGGAACGTACTGCTGCACCTGCCGGCGAAGCGTTCGTTTGCACACTGTCGCGAGCCGGGTACGCAGCGCTGCGAAAGCCTGCTCGCGTGGCTGTGCGGTGAACTGAGAGCGGAAGCTGTCGATGTCACCGAACACGCGGTCGTCGATCATGCTGACAAGGCCGTACAGCTCCAGCAGCGAGTTCTGCAGGGGGGTGGCGGTCAGCAGCACCTTCGAGTGGACGTGCGCCAGCGCCTCCTTTAGCGTCTTGGCGATGACGTTGCTGGTCTTGTAGACATTGCGCAGGCGGTGGGCTTCGTCCAGAACCACCAGATCCCACTCGACGGCCTTGATGTCATCGGCCTTGGCCTTGGCGAACTGGTACGAGCAGATGACGGGGCCTGTTGCGCCTTGGAACGGGTTGCGGCGGTCTTGCTTGCGAAGGGCGTTGTAGCTCTTGGCCTCCAGCAGAACACCCTGCAAGTTGAACTTCTCTTGCAATTCCTGGTGCCATTGCTTGCGCAGGTTGGCGGGCACGATGATCAGGATGCGACGGCGGCGCTCAGCCCAGCGCTGGGAGATCACCAGCCCCGCCTCGATGGTTTTGCCGAGACCAACTTCATCGGCCAGGATGACGCCGCGCGAGAGTGGATTTGCACAGGCGAACAAGGCCGCCTCAACCTGATGGGGGTTGAGGTCAACCTGCGAGTCCACCAAGGTAGAGGCGAGCGACTCGACAGAGTCGCCTGCCGCGCGTCGGGTCAGCAGCCACGCGTAGTACAGGCTTTGATATGGCGTCAGCGTCTGTTGCATCAGGTTTTCCCCTCCGCCTTGACTTGCGACCATTTCGCGCCGCGTCCCTTTCCTGTTGGGGCAATCACCCCCTCGGCCTTCATGGCGCGAAGGATCACGCGCACCATGTCGCGGCTGATGCCGGGGCAGGCCTCCTCGATCTCCGAGATCGAGAACGGCAGTTGGCGTTTGAGAATTTCAGCGCGAACGCGGTCGCCCTTGGCGCCCCGGCCGCGCTCGATCGTGCCCACGCGCTCTTCAAATTCCTTGTAGGCACGCAGCAGCGCACCCCAGAAGTAGTCGAGCCAGGGGGCGATGTCGTGTGCGGCCTCGTGCCAGCCCTGGGAGCTGGCTTCCAGCGTTTCGTAGTAGCTCTCCTTCGACTCTTCGAAGATGCGCTCCAGGCTGATGAAGCGGCCCACCGCATAGTCGAAGTGATAGAGCAGCTGCAGGGTGAGCAGACGTGCCATACGGCCGTTGCCATCCGGGAAGGGGTGGATGCACAGGAAGTCGAGAATGGCCAGCGGCACCAGCACCAAGGGGTCTGCCAAGTGCTGATCCAAGGCCAAGCGGTAGCGCGCGATCAGGTCCGCCATCGCGATGGGCGTGAGGTGCGCGGCAACCGGACGAAAGCGGATGCGTGAGCTGCCATCGGGGTGGCGCTCGACGATGTCGTTGTTGGTGGCCTTCCAGTGCCCGCCTGGTTGGGGCATGTAGCGGTACAGCATGCCGTGCAGTTGCAGGACCGTGCCTTCGGAAAACGGCATCTGCTCGCCGCTCTCATGGATCAGACCGAGGGCATCTCGGTAGCCTGCCACCTCTTGCTCGGAACGGCTTTGCGGCGTGGCATTCTTGAGCACCAATGACTTGAGCCGGTGCGCGGCGACGACCACGCCTTCCAGGCGGTTCGACGACTCGGTGGACTCGACCACTGCCACTTGCCGCAGATCGCTCAAGACCTCCGGCGACTGTGCCACGAAGAGCTGCTGCTTGCCCCTGTACTCACCCAGGGCGCGCAGTGTCGCCAGCTGCTGCGCGTCGAAGCGCAGCTTGGCGAGGTAGTCTGGCGAGAGTGATTGCATGCAGCAGCATCCGGACAAGGAAGAATGGGGTAATACTACTGCAAATTGGGGTATGTTTGATCTTCATTGCCCCAATAACTCGATGTTTACCCCAATTGGTCTTGTCGGATCAGCATGCGGACTCCGGTTCGTCGGGATCGGTAGGCGCCACTTCCGGCGTTGTGCCCTTGACCGGCCTCTCTGTCTCGATCCGCAGTGGCTTCAGCCTGTGTGCCGGTTTGCCTTGTGATGCGGTGCCGTACACCCTCTGAGTCTTTCGGGATAGGTGGCCCAGCCCCCGGCTGACCGCGTCTGCGTCGCCGTTCCGCTTGGCATCCGCCCCCCATTGATGCCTGAGGCAATACGCCGTCACGGTGTGCGGGTGCGAAGGCCACAAGCAGCCAGCTAAGCGCTGTACCTCTGAAGAGAAGTTCATGGCGCTCGCGACCTGAACGACGACAGGGGTCTCGGCCGTGCCGGGCAACAGCGCCTTGATCATCGACAACAACGGATGCGTGTCTCCCGCCGCGTACGTCAGGCGGCGATGCGGCTGCCCTTGTTCCCGTTTGACCTTCGCACCAGCGACCTCAAAGTGGATCTCGATCTCCTGCGTCGCTGCATCCTGCGTTTGCCAAACCTTGACGCCTCTCTCCAGTTCGCCGGGGCGGCATCCCGTCAGCGCTGCGACCAGCAAGGCAGCACCGTACCGTCCAGCACGGCCGCGATTGCAGAGTTGGACACGCCAGTCAGGGGGAAGCCCACTGAGGGCTCGCCGTTTGCTGTTGCGTAGCGCTCGCAGACCGTCCAGGCCTCTTCGCCGAAGTTCGAGCAGGGCCTGCACGCACGCGATTTGTTCGTCGAACGCAGCGATGTGTCTTTGTGCCTGGTCATCGGAAACGGGCTCGATGATGCTGCCCAACAATTCCAACTGCCTTTGCTGCAGGGTGAACCGCAGGGCGGACATGCGCTTCTGGAACGTGGAGGGGCGTCGGGTGTCGGACACCACGCCGATCAACCCGTCCTGCGCCACCTTAGCTCGGGTGAGCAGCGATTGCCCGAGTCGCAGGTAGTCGTGCTCCGTGTCGGGAGAGCGACCGGCATTGCGCGAGCGGTCGGACGCAAGCCGCTGTAGAAGGTTGGTGCTTTGAAGCATCTTGGCTTTTAGGCTTTGTATGAGCTTGCTCATGCACCGCTCCTCTCGCATCGCGGACGGCGGGGCGGACTCACCGCAAAGACTCGTGGTTGCACGGGCGGAGGCGAGGCGTGCAGCTCCAGCCCGCCTGGATATCGGGTGACTTTCGCTTGCGGGTATTCCGCCAGCACTTTGGGTAGGGCAAGCAAGAAGCTCGTGCGGAAATCGTCTTTGGCACGAACGCCGCAGTACTCTTGCCCGAATTGCAGGCGCAGCGCCGCCCACGGGACGGTCACGGGTGGCCCCTTGATGAGGTGAAGCCGGTAGGCCAGCCATGTGTAGATGTCGATGCAAAGGGCGGACCCGGTCAAAGCGTGAAGCGCACGACGATCCAGTGGAACGCCGTGTGCGCGCAACTCTTTGTAGAAGTCGTCGGTGAGAACAAGAACATTGGGCCACTTGTTGAGTTCACCGGCAGAACGCGGCAGCCAAGCTTCGTACTGCTTCACGGCCATGCTGTTGAAGGTATGGTCGGCGAAGCCCATCTGAAGCCGACAGGCAGCCATGGCGTTGAGCTGGCAGCGCAGAGTCTTGTAGCGACCCCCTTGCGTGTCAGCGAGGCCAATCAAGCGCATGAAGTCAGCGGGCGTGCGACCAATTTCGATGGCCGGCGAACTGCTTCGCAGGGCCAACGTGGCGATACATGCCAAAGCAAGGCGCGGGGTAGCGCCGTACGGGATGGGCTGAGGAACCGGGACGCCGGCAATGCTGAGGATGCCTGCCTGCACGTGCAGCCATGCCGAACCGACACGACGCTGGAACTCCCGCTCCTTCACTTTCCGACGCGGCAGGCCGGTCTGACAAAGGATGGAGTGATGGAAGATCAACTCATTCCAATCTGGTGGGTCTTGCGCGATGGCGACCCCTGCTTCAAGCAGCTTGGCGTCACGGGCGCTGAGCGCCTTTGGTGGCGCATCTGGTAACAGAAGGGCGTCTGCTCGCGGCGAGGGCTTTGCCGCCCGAGCCGCTTGCGGCAAGTACTGCGTTCTAGCCGCAAGCGCCTGAGCATCTTCTCTGGAGACGCCGCGTGCGATTAACGCAGCGGCATACTCGGCACGGAGGGCTGCGTCGCCGTCGATAGGGGAGTCGTCAAGGGAGCTCATTGCTCACCTCCCTTGGCTGACGGCTGCGCTGTGTTGTTTTGCGCCCATCGAGCCCGCGACAGCTGCTCGGCTTTCGTTGGGCGGCCACGGGGGCGGCGCGGTGGTGGTGGCTCGGCGGGGCGGGTGGACTCGATCCACTCAAGAACATCGCGCTCGTACCAGCACAAACGGCGGCTATTCGGAAGCTTGAATGGCCGGGGGATCAGGTGCGCGTACTTGGCGTTGGTCGCACACGTCCTGATGGTCGTTTCTGTCTTGCCAATGAGGGAGGCAAGTTGCTCGATGAACAGAATCCGTGGCAGATCGGCAGGCGGGGCCACGGGCGGCAACGAAGGAGCGATGCAGACGGGGGCGAATCCCTCTGCTACAGCTTGCGCGACCGGCTTGGTTGCGCTTTTTGATCGTGCGGGGCGTGATGAGTCGCCAGTACGGGCGACCAGAGATGATCTCGGCATAGGAGTCTCACAAGCAAACGCGCTTGCGAGAGCCGAAAGCAGAGGGCGCCAAAGGCACCGCACCTCTCGGGTGGCTACACGTGGGTGACGTGGAACAGGTTGGGTGCGCTTGCAACCGGTCCGCTACACCCTGGCGGATTGCCGAGCGTGATGCTCTCTTGATCCCGGCTATCTCTCAACTTGCTTCGCCGGAACCTCATCTGCCCTTGACCGTAGCCCACACAGTTTTTACAAGGGTGTCTGGCAGATCCACTGTGTGCTCACCCGTGAATGCCAGTATGGGGAAATTCCCAGCGACGTCAAGTCGTAAGCCCGGCTTGCGCCAAGCGTAGGGGCGGCCGGTCAAAACCACATCGACTTGCTGGGCCATTCTTGGGCCATCGAGGGCCAAGATTTACTCCGAATCGTCATTCATGACGATCAAAAGCAAAAAAGCCCAAGTGCTTGATTCACTTGGGCTTTTCCGTTTTTTGTCTGGTCGGGGTGAGAGGATTCGAACCTCCGGCCTCTACGTCCCGAACGTAGCGCTCTACCAGGCTAAGCTACACCCCGTGTGTGGACTGTGCACATTGCAACGCACCCCGTGCCTAGGGGGCGGTTT
>Ga0209316_100091_pt1 | contig 34196 bp, 33 predicted proteins | sample 3C3metaG_FD_184150 | JGI IMG/M metagenome (GOLD analysis project Ga0209316, IMG submission 184150) | Freshwater bacterial and archeal communities from Indian Creek, Illinois, USA - 3C3 metaG (SPAdes) (version 3) | ecosystem: Environmental > Aquatic > Freshwater > Unclassified | place: USA: Indian... | reverse complement strand
CTTAAAGGAAAGAAACTGACTCCCCAATTGTCAATATACCGGCAGAAATCAAGGGCATTTCTTAGACATAAGCCCTTTTTTTGCTATGAGAACCTTCTAGAATTATCATTCTAGCACGGTCTGACGGGGCGTTTGCGACATCATGTCGCAAACGCCCCGTCCCCGTGAGACATTACTCCCAAACGCCTGGCAAGACGTAGCCACAGTAGCTGCATGCCCCCTGCTTGACTTTGTTAGTCACCACCACTAAACCAACGCGATGAATCAATAGTTCGCGGCAGGAGGGACAGAAAGTATTGTTAAGGGGGTGCCCAGGCACATTGCCAATATAGGCGAAGCGAATACCTGCCGTGTTTGCTACTTTAACTGCGGTCTCTAACGTGGCCACTGGCGTCGGTGGCAAGTGAGTCAAGCGAAACTGAGGAATAAAACGATTAAAGTGCACCGGCACATTGCCCCCTAGATGCTGAACTATCCATTCGCTCATTCTGCGAATGTCCTCGGGATTATCATTAAGGGTTGGCACGACCAAGTTGATTATTTCTAAGTGAACACCTGCCTCCTGAATAATCTGCAGGGTTTCTAACACCGGTTCTAGCCTGCCAGAACTCACTTCCGCGTAGAATTGCTCCGTAAATGCTTTAAGATCCACTCTCACCGCGTCCATGTAGCGCAGTAGCTGCCGCAGGGGCTCAGGATTTATAAACCCATTGGTGACAAGATTAGTTTTCAAACCCTCCTGCTTGGCTAGTTGGGCAATGTCGTACATAAACTCGTAAAACACTGTGGGTTCGGTATAGGTGAAAGAAACTGAGTCCAAGCGATCCCGCAAAACATCACGGATGACTTCTTCTGGCGACATGGGCCGATACGTCAACTCATCCACGCTGCCCTGCGATAATGGCCAATTCTGGCAGTATAGACAGGTCAAGTTGCAACCTGCTGTAGCGATGGTCCTCCGCATATGGCCCGGGAAGAAGTGGTGAAACGGGGCCTTTTCAATTGGCCCTAAACCTAGAGCCACAGGCCTTCCATAGACTAATGAGTACAGCACGCCTCCCCTGTTCTCGCGCACCCGGCAGCGACCTCTACCTCCCTCGACAATGGTGCAAAGATGCGGACACAATTGGCATTGAACCATGCCTCCACCGATGTCTTCCCAAAACCGCGCCCTCTCCGCCACAACTAACTGCCCGCCGAGCACTTCATGGCCCTCCTCATAGGGATATGGGCGGAATAGGTTGCCGAAGAAAATTATGCCCAACAAAACTAGAGCGGAGGCTAGGACGATCGAAAGTGGCCTTCCAAGTCGATTGATCATAACTTCCCTCCTCCTTTTCTCTTTATGTCTTGCAGACTGCCGCGTTGGCCGCGTCTGATGGCACCGACCGCTAGCGGGGGACTATAGCGCATTCGTTACCCTACATTCCCTAATGCCTATATCCTAAAGATAAGCCTAAGGCCCATGGTCGCTATAAGCGCGCCGCAAATCCAGCGCATCCAAACCATGTTCACTTTAAAACGGGTGGTAAAGTAGCTAGAAAGTGCGGTTGCTGGCAGTAGGGGAGAGAAGAATTTTCCGGCACCGAAGGAGAAGCCCATCAGCGCACCAATCAATGGGCTGTCTGCCGTAAAAGCGATAAATGCCATTACAGCCGTACTTGTCGTGCAGGGAAGTAAGCCTACGAAAAGACCCAGAAGAGCGGGAGAGGACAGAGAGCGCTCTCTCCGCAGACGATTCAACACCCCACCGCATGGATGCGCCCCCGATAGAGAAGCCCGAATCCCCATTAGAAGGATTACTGAGCCCGATACGAGAAACAGTGCTTCGCCATGCAGCCTAAGCCAGCCAGTCAATACCCTGCCTAATGCGCCCGCCACAAAACCCAAGGCCCCGTAAACCAAGAACTTAGCCCCTAAGAAGACCAGCGCAGACCGCAACCGCCCTCGCCAGCAGTCACTACTAGCAGTTACAAAAGGCAAGGCAATAGGCCAACAGGATATCAGGCATGCACCAAAGGATGAGACTACCCCTACAAGGAAGAGCTGCAGTAAGTACGACACAGTCCACCTCCTCTACCGCCACTAGGGCAACTTAATGATCAATTCCACCCGCGTCCCCACCGGCAACATTCTTTGTGCATTGATTTTATAACCAGAAGCATTATTCGCGCGCACAAATCTCTTGCTGAGCGCCGCCTGTTCAAGCGGAAAAATGGGGCACAAATTGCACAGTACAGGTGTATCGGCAGACAGAGCTACGGCGTCAAAGTAGGGACAACCCAAGAAGATGAGGGCCCCAATGTAGAGCGCATCGTCGACCAGAGCTAAGGTTTTGGCCGGCCAGTCTTGTCCCTCGTAGCGTACAAAAACTTGCACCTCCAGCGCTCTTTGGCTATCAACTCCCTGCCACAAATCGTCCCACAGTTTCCAATCAAGCAGGGCCAGGCCCTTTTGCACATCAGAAAGGGCGGCGCTTGATACGAGGGCGGCCTGCTCCTCAAGCCACTGATAGCCGTCCACAGCCAGCAAGTGTTGCACCCACCCCTCTTCTTGTCTAACTACTGCGCCGAAGCGTAGCTTAGCGAGCTCCTTATATACAACTACTTCGCCAAAGACAATGACACTGCCATCGCCCTGGGTATGATCCTTAATTTGGGGGGTACAGCCAAGCAGGTACAGCAACATGGCCACCAACAGCAATGCTACACAGGCCTTAGGCATTTTTCCACCTCGAGAAGGCCAACATGAGGGCGCTGCAGGACTTAACGCCCGCAACAAGCACACAGGCGTTGACTAAGCCCAAGAGTGGCAGTAAAAATATCCCACCCACAACTCCTCCCGCCCAACCACCAAGGAGGTCTAGTGCATATAGCGTACTCTCAGCACTCAGCGGTCTGTTTTCGCGCCCTATCATAATTTGGCAAGCCACAGGGAATTCCGCTCCAACTAGCACTCCACATCCAAAAGACAACAGGACAAATATCGCTTTAGACAAATCGGCAGGTATAAGTACATGGGTGTGGTCGCGCAAAAAGATGAGAAGCAAAGGCAAGACTACGGCGAAGAAGGCCATGCCGACTTCGGTTGCCACTAACACTTTCGCCGGATTCTTAAGCCCAGGATTTGGCCTGGACACGAGGTATGCCGCAAAGGCGGCCCCCGCCATGAAGAGACTGACCAAGATGCCAATCCAGAAAAATAGAACCCCGAAAATGGCCTGAAAGGCGAATATCAGTACGAGGTCAAGCAACATACCGGCAAAGCCCGTGGTGAGTATCGCCACTGGTACGTCGGCCCTCTTGCCGAAAAAGACCCCCACTGCCATGGCAAGACCTAGTATGGCTAGCAGCAAGGTGGTCCCATGGGCCTTGATGAAATCAAGCGCTCTGGCTATGGGTGGAGTAAACATGGCGCTAAAGTGCATCATGCTGGCAAAAACTGCCCTAGGCGCAAAGTCGCGGTTGAGCTGTGCTTGGCGTGCAGGCCCTAAGGAGGTATAAAAATTATCCTGCCACCAAGGAAGGGTTCTGTAAGCGATGTACGGCTCACTCAACAGCATCATCTCCATTCCCCTGCTTACTATCTTATCGTACATGGAAGATGCGTTCATATGCAGTACATAATCTCTAGTTGAGGCCACAAAAAGATTCACGCTGTCACCCGGATACACCCTGACATAGGGGAAAACATCGCGCATAGTTGCATACACGGTGCGATTGAGTTCGGCCAGGCCCGCGACAATGAGATCTGCCCGCGGCAAGCTTGGCAAGGACAAGGCCACTACACCCCCTAGATTCAGTCGCTGCTTGACCAAGACGAAAAACTCTCGGGTGAAGAATCTATTGTTTTGTAAATCGTTCGGGTTTGTGATGCCTATCAGCACAGCATCGAAGAAGCTGCCTGTCCGCTGCAGAAAATACCTGCCATCTGCAAAGTGAAGACTCACACTAGGATGAGTCATTTCAAATTCGGTCAGAGCAGTGGGAAATGCCGTAATTACGGCCAGCAGCTCGGGGTCGAGCTCCACATAGTCAATGGAAACCACCGAGGGATGTCTAAGTATTTCCTTGATCTTACCGCCCGCGCCACCAGTGATGACGGCCACGGCTTCGGGTCTCGGATGGGACAACATTGTAAAGTGCACAAATTCTTCAAGCCGGACTACATCGGGAAATGGAGTGGTAATGACAGGCTTGCCGTCTATAAAAAATGTGTACTCACCGGCCCGCTCGACAACCGCAATATTGCCGTAGATCGTATTCTTATAACCGACTAATGCTTGCTCTGCCCACTGCACCCGCAAGGAAAAGGCATGCAGAGCCCTATACCCAACGGCTAGCGGAAACATCGCTAATATAGATAAGCAAACGCAGCCATAGAGCAAAACTTTGCGCTTCCCGCTGACGCCCTGAATATCAAACCAGAAAAGGACGGTCGTTGACAACAAAGTCCACATCATTACCACTAAAGCCAAATCATAGGCCGTCAGGCGAGGAATGAGTGCAAATGTTATTACCACCCCTCCTGCCATGGTTCCCAGTGTCTCGTAGACATATGCTCCCCCTGGCTTATTAGACTTTTCGCCTAGGACCAGGCCCGCCCAAACGAAGGATACTCCGTGCAGTATAGTCACGGGCATGAGAGCAATTAGTGACACATAGAACATGGCATCTATGCCCAGGCCAGCACCAAGTGGCAAGCCCATGATAACTCGCGCCGAGCGAGCTAGCAAAATGCCCAAAGGCAAGGACAATGCAATGCCCGACTGAACCAAGGCGAATGCGGCGCGTGGGTTTTTTGGTCGGACACAACTTCTGCCTGCCAAGATACAGCCTAAGGCTTCAAGCAGCAGCCAGTTGGCCAGTATTATGCCTAGAGAGAGCTCGTTGCCCTGAAAGCTAACTAAAAGCTCCCTTAACAAGATTATCTGAGCAGCTATCCCAACGACTCCTGACATCACGACAGAAAGGGCCCTGTTGCCTACTCCCATAGACCAGGTATGTTTTCCCCGCAGGCGGGGCAATTGCCATTTTGTATTTTATTGTATATTACTCTGAAATGGACTCTGTGGATCAGCCTCAAGTCACATTCCGGGCAAAAAGTAGAGTTGTACTTATGACCCGGCACATTGCCTATCGTCGAAAAGCGCACCCCCTCCTCACGGGCAATTGATCGCGCCATTTCGAGCGTGGCAATGGGCGTGGGAGGCAAATCGGTCAGCTGAAAATTAGGAAAGAACCGCGAAAAATGTAAGGGAACATTGGGTCCAAGAGTGTCCACTATCCAGCGACTCATGCGCCGAATATCTTCCGGATCATCATTGATGGTCGGGATGATGAGATTGACCACTTCTAGCCACACCCCTTGTTCGCGAATAGTCTGCAGGGTCCTTAGAACAGGCTGCAGGGTAGCGGCAGAGTTGGCATAGGCCTCATCGGTAAAACCCTTGAGATCTACCGTCACGGCATCGGTGTACTCAAGGATTTTTAACAATGGCTCGCGATTGATGGACCCATTAGTATGCCAGATCATCCTTAACCCGTTCGCGGCCGCCAGCACTGCCACATCATAAAGATATTCAAAACAGACTATTGGATCATTGTAAGTAAATGAAATAGTGGGTACCCCATGGGCTAGCGCCACTCTAATTACTTCTGCGGGTGGAAAATCATAAACCGCCCTGTCCCCAGGGCTTGCCTGGGACAAAGGCCAGTTGTGGCAATGCCGACAGATAAAGTTACACCCTACCGTGCCGATACAGAGGATCTGGGATCCAGGCAAATGATGATACTGCGGTTCTTTTTCGATGGGATCGATGTGCACAGCCGATGGTCGCCCGTACACAAGCGAAAACAATGTGCCGCCTATGTTCTCCCTTACCCGGCAAAACCCACGACTGCCTTCGGCAATTACACAGGTGCGAAAGCAAAGTTGACATTGGACTGTATTGTTGGGTAGCCGCACAAAGAACATCGCCTCACGCAAATTCCCCTCCATTCGTGTCAGAGGCACCCGTGGGGCAGGGTCATCGGGCAGAGGCAGTTGTCGTGTCACCATGTCAAATCCACCGGCCCCAATTAGCCACCAAGTAGTGAGCCCAAGCAAGATGGCGCTAAGCACCCGTATGCTAAGCCTACTTTTAACTCCCATCTTCTCTCCCTCCTTATCCTCGCCGATGAAGTTTATTTCCTTCTTGCGAACGCGTAAAGAGACACTGTGTCACACCATTATGCAATTATATTTCGCGAAAAGTGCGATAATTCCTGCACATACCGCTCGCTACTATTCAAAAGTTCGCACCCCTCAGGACGCCCATAAATTACTAGGGATAAGAGGAATCTCACCTCTCCTTGTCAAATATATTCGTTATACAAAATATACGGGCAGGGAGGAATTCGGATGAAAGAGCAAATGCGGAAAGTGCTAGATCTTCTAAGACAGCACAATGTAGACTACGCCGATGTACGCATTAACGACATTGCCGAAGAACACATCACGACGGTGAACATGAAGGTGCAAAGCATCTCTACTTCACGCACACGAGGTTTTGGGGTGCGGGTGTACCTAGATGGCTCCATGGGTTTTGCGGCTTCGCAGGACTTCAGCAAAATGGAGGAAACCGCTTTGATGGCGCTAGATATTGCCAAGGCCAGCCGTATTGCACAGAAGCAGCCGGCGATTCTAGCCAAGAAGGACGTCGTCGTGGACCACTACAGCACGCCCATCAAGACTGACCCCTTCACCGTCTCCAAAAAAACCAAGCTAGAGCTACTTTTTACGGCCGAAAAGATCATGCGCGAGACTGCCCCGACTCTCTTTAAGACCGAGGGCAGCATGGATTTTCGCAAAGAGCATAAGACTTTCGCTGACACCGAGGGCTCCTACATCACCCAGACTCTGTATGAGTCGGGTGGCGGATTAGCCGCCATAGCCGCCAGCCAGACAGATATGCAGCGGCGAACCTTCCCTAACTCCTTTCGCGGCAATTTCGCTACCGCAGGCTATGAGTTTGTCGAGGGCCTAGGTCTCATCGAGAACGCTGCCCAGGTGGCGACCGAAGCCGTGGAGCTCTTGCAAGCCGAAACTTGCCCCTCCGGCGTATTTGACGTGGTGATTGATTCATCGCAACTGACACTACAAATCCACGAAAGCATCGGGCATCCCATTGAGTTAGACCGTGTACTAGGCTATGAAGCCGGCTATGCGGGGACGAGCTTCCTCAATCCCGCCATGAAAGGCTTTAAGTATGGTTCCGAGTGTGTCAATGTCGTGGCTGACGCGACAATCGTCGGGGGCTTAGGCTCTTTTGGCTACGATGATGAGGGCGTAGCGGCGCAGTGCGTGCCGATCATCACCCAGGGCGTGTTTCAAAACTTTGTCTCAAGTCGGGACACTGCGGCAACCATTGGCAGCACTTCTAACGGCACAGCCCGGGCAGACAGTTGGAACAGGCCCCCCATTGTACGCATGACCAATATCAACCTCTTGCCTGGCAACTTTGAACTAGACGAACTTATCGCGGGCATAGAGGACGGCTTGCTGCTCAGCGCCAATAAGAGTTGGAGCATTGATGATAAGCGCGTGAACTTTCAGTTCGCTTGCGAAATAGCCTACGAGATCAAGCAAGGCCGACTAACCGGCAAGAAATATAAGAACCCCATCTACACCGGCATAACCCCTGAGTTCTGGGGTAGCTGCGACGGGGTGGCCAGCGAAAAGTACTGGCGTATGTTCGGCACTCCTAATTGCGGCAAGGGGCAACCCGGCCAGGTAGCCCATGTGGGACATGGCTCCTCTCCTGCACGTTTTAGAAATGTTAAGGTAGGTGTGGCTGATGTTAAGTAAAGAACAACTTTACCGCGCCATAGACTTAGTGACCACCGCAGCAGAAGGTTTTGCCACCAAGGTTCTCATCCAGGGGAATGCAGGCGCACTGACCCGTTTTGCCAATTCAGAAATCCACCAAAATGTCTTTGAAGACATAACTAACGTCACTATTACCATTACTGAGGGCAAGAAAGTCAGCCAAATCTCAACCAACTCCTATGCCGAAGATGATCTACATGCGGCCACCCTAGAGGCCATCGCCAATCTCGACCTCTTACCCGAAGGGGTAGAGCAGCCAGCACTAGTAAGTGCACCTGCGGAAATAGCCACTGAGCGCTACAGCCAAGAACTAGCCGCGAACTTTGACGTCTATAGCCGCGCTAGATTGGTAAAACAGTGCTTCGACATGCTTGAAGCGGACTACAAGGCCTACGGCACGCTCTCCTACACGCATTCCCACATTGCCTTTGGCAACTCCACGGGCATCAAGCGCTACGCTAGCATGAACAATGTCAACTTTACGGCCCTAGTGGCACATAGTGACGGAGGCTCAGGCTATGCCTCAATCAACTCCACTTCTGCCAGCGACTTTAATGTGGCACAGGCCTTTACTAAGGCCTACGAAAAAGCCAAGCTCAACAAGAACCCCGAAGATCTCACTCCTGGCGCCTACACCGTGGTGCTTGAACCCATGGCCGTGGGCGACCTAGTGGCCTATATGTCTTATATCGGTTTTAGTGCGAAAAGCGCACAAGACCGCATGAGCTTTCTCACCGGTAAGTTAGGCGAGAAGGTGTTTAGCGACCAGGTAAACATTGTCGACGACTACACCAATGAGAACACAATGTCTTTGCCCTTTGACTTTGAAGGCAGCCCGCGCCAAATTGTCCCCATCATCGAAAGTGGCATCGCCAAAGGCTTGGTCTACGATCTAGCCAGTGCCTTGAAAGACGGCGTCCCCTCCACCGGTCACTCCGTCAACATGCCTAAAATGGGCGGCATACCGCTGAACTTGGTCGTCGCGGGGGGTGAATCAACGCTTGAGGATATTATCGCTCACACCAAGCAAGGGCTTCTAGTTACGCGCTTCCACTACATGAATCCCGTCAACCCGCGCGAGGCACAACTAACAGCCCTCACCCGCGACGGGTTCTTCCGCATCGAGGACGGCAAGGTTGTAGCAGCGATAAAAAACATGCGTTTCACCGAAAGCATGTTGAATGCCTTTAACAATATCGAGGCCATCTCGAGCGACCGTCAGCGCACCGCTTTTTTCTTTGGAAACTACTATGTGCCTGGCATGAAAATTAACGACTTTCACTTTACGGGCAAGGCGAGTATGTAACCGAGCCCCTTGACTTGCTCAATGCGCTGGCCACAAGTCAACATTTGAGCAGCGCAGCGGCAAATGGTACAATGTAGCAAGCACGCTGTTAAGGCAGATTTGAACTGGTGCGAGGGGGATGCCCATGATTGACGAAGTGCTCATAGAGAAGATACGAAGCTATTTCAGCGCTAACGATGACACTTATGCTGTCTACCTTTTCGGCTCACAAGCCAAGGGCACCTCCCGCCCCACAAGTGACTTCGACCTCGCTGTATTATTCAAAGAGGGGTTCGAACCTTACCGACGCTTTCAGATGAAGCTGCAAATGACTAACGACCTTGAAGATCTGCTAGAGAGCAAGGTTGACTTGGTCGATTTGAGAAGTGCCGACCTTTACTTTATCCACCAGATCATGCTCCACAAAGTGTTGCTGTGCGAACCAGTCAAAAGCAAAAGAATTGCCTTTGAAGTGGATTACCGCAAGCGTTATTTTGACTTGGTCGATCGGAAGGCGAAATCGCATGAGAGAGGACGCGGTGATTGAACGGTTGCTGTTGGGCACAACAACTACGGGCCTACTGCCTTCTAGTCGTGCCCAAAGGACTGGACAAACTAATACCGCTTATGCTCCCCGCTCAAAACAGCAGGGTCAAACTCCGTGGTCGGGCCGCGGTAGGGAGACCCATGCTGTTTTTTGTGCTTTTGGCCTCGATAGAGAAACGCCTGTACTGGACAAAAAGAGTAGCAGCGCAAACACAGCACGCAGCGCGCCTTTGTCCCAATGCCCTCTGGCACTTCAACAAGATTATCGGCAGGGCAAATCTTCACGCATAATCCACATTTCACGCAAACCTCGCCGTCCACACGGAGCTCGTCGCGCAACTTCTCTACATGCCGACGATAAGGAATGCGTTGCACAAGGCCCGCCAACTTGGCTAGGCGGGTAAATCCGCGGCGTAGGGGGCGACCATGGACAATACAATCTGCCAGACGCTTAGCGCGAAACAGTGAGCAGCGCAGATATTTTTGCTTGGCGGCAACATTGTCATGGTGCAGGGCAAAGGGCAACAAGGGTATTGATACGTTACTCGGCATATGAAAGTGCTCGCCCCAGGCGATGTCAAACCCCTTCTCGCCGAGGAGTTCTGCGCCAAGCCTTGCTCCATCACCCGACCACAGCCACTGCGTGCAGAACACAAGGGCCCGCTTCCCTCTCCCCTCGTCAAGCTCGCTAATGAACCCTTTCATAGGAATCGGCAGGTCCGAACCGTAGATCGGGTAGCCAAAGCCTACGATGTCAGCTTCAGCAACTAAGAGTGTTGCCGCAGCACGGTCAACCGTTTCGATAGAGTAAGTAGCGACCAAGCAACCCCTTGTCCGCAGCTCCCTTGCCAGCTCAGTTGCCACCCACCAAGTGTTGCCAGTTCCAGAGAAGTAGAAAATACAAATCTCAGCGCCTGATTTTATGTTACGGGCCATGGCTTATGCTCCCCTCGGTGACGCTATGTTATCGCACGCACGAAATCCCGTAAGTGGGCCCTCACCAGGCAACAGGCTCCGTCCCTAGCGCTAGCTCCAGCTCTAAATCAGCGCTTCCCGAAAAACCTGAAAACTCCTAGACCTGCATCGAGTGGAATCAAAGTGCGTGCCTATCCGTCGCGCCGCTTCTATCTTCGCCAGTCCATTTTTGTAGTAACCATGCTCTTGCATTACTCGCTCAAATGCCTCCCACGCACCTCCGATGGCATCCGGTTCGCGATACCTAGCTCGATTCGGCACCTCCGGACCCATGCGGGGATACGCCTGGCAAACGGCTTCCCACTCACCAAAGTACCATGACTCAAGTTCCTCGATGGCAATGCGATTGACAAGGTGCCAAGTAGAGGCCCCTGCGACGCTACGCGTCCGCAAACCTGCACGCTCAGCAATTGCTTCCAATTGTTTTTTAAGTGCTCGGCAGTCATCCCGATCGCGATCAACGACAATCACAATTCTCCAGTCGCTTGGCAACCACGAGGCATAGCCCCGCAATCGAGCTTCGAGCTTCGCCAGCAAATCGGGCTTGCCTTGAAACGGGTGCACTGCGAAAGTGTGTCCTTGTGGTAACAGTCGCGGCAAGAAGGCACGGAGGAACGCCTCCATAGATGGCTCCTCCACCAGCAATTCAAGGTGCGATACAAACATCGTCACAATCTCGACCGCGTTCGTATGGGTGCGCCTTGATTGACCAAAGGATCGCCGACTCCAAGCTGTCCTTCCATCCACAAATGGCCAAGGAGCGCCCCATGTTCAACGAATTCTGGCACCCCCGCCATGTCCGCCGCTCTCGTCGTTTGTGTATACCCGCTTTCGTCGCGCCACAACACCCTAACTTCTTTCGGACGCAAAGCATTGAGGAAAAACGGCGAATGTGTAGTAACCAGCAACTGCGTGCGTTCACTGGCCCCGCGACACTCTTCCGCCAGCTCCGGCAACAGACGTGGGTGCAGAAAGTTCTCGGGTTCCTCAACGCCAATGAATGGCGGTGGCAGCGGGTCGTGCAGTAGCACTAAGTAGGCGAGCATTTTCAACGTGCCATCCGATGCAAAACGTGACAGCACCGGATGCGAGAACGGCGCATCCTTGATCTGAAGCAACAGCCGTCCGTCAGGCATTGTTTCCGTCAACACCCGTTCGATTCGAGGTACACGTTGCCGCAGGACCTCAAAGATCTGCTCCAATCGCTCAGGGTGCTGCTCGGTAAGGTAGTGAATGACATTGGCCAAGTTGTCGCCGGTCTTGGTCAATCTCTCTTGTGGCCCAGCTTCTGGCTGGCCGTGCGCGCTCTCGGCTGATAGGTACGATACATGCCACCCTGTTATAAAGTCGCGCAATGCTGCGACTCGCGGATGCTCAGCGAACTGCCCCAAAGCATTAACCGCTAGGAGGTCGGGAGACTTGAGCGGTATCTCAATGCGCTTGTCCTTCACATCCGGCAACTCGCCGCTCACTGCACGGCCCTGTCCTTCACGGTATTCCATGAAACGAAACGGCTTTCCACGCTCAGCCCGACGCCACTGCAGCCATTCTTCGACCACGATTGGCGTCTTCCCGCGTTCGTCTACGGCCAAATGATAAGTTATTAACGGATAATTCGGCTCTCTATACTTTATCTCGATTTCGACTGGGCCCTCACCCCCACGAGACTTTAGTTCTTTAGCCCGTCCGCGCTTGTCCCATGCCTGACGGAGTCCCAATTCGAAGCACTGGGCGAGGAAGGCAAAAACATCAAAAACCGTAGACTTCCCACTGCCATTTGGTCCAAGCAAGGCTGTCAACGGTGTCAGGTCTTTAAACTCGACATTGCGCAATGCGCGGAAGTTCTGTACCCTGAGGTATTCAATGCGTGGCCGGACGGATGTCACCAGAGTTGGCTTCTTTTTCATGGACTTACGCTCCTATCATTTGCACTCCTTGTTCAACCACTGGCTACGGTGTTCTCGGACCCATTCAAGCCATGGCTCGTACTAGTCGCGACCATTTCTAAGGCGGACAATTAACTCACTCACTAGACCCCAGCTCCTTCAGCCTTACGGCTGCCTTGTCGTCCAGCTTCAAGAATACCACGTATTCCTCGCGGACATCCACAGCCACCGCTTTACCTTCCCTAAGGGCCGCCAGATGTTCGGACCGCAGGACGATTTCTTCGTAGTGCCAGCGTTTTCCAAAGGGCTCTTCAGACTCTTCGACATCGCAAATGTCATCGACGATAGCGATACGCGGGTCGTCCTGGCTAACGGTTACCTTTCGATCAATCATAACAGCGCAGCTCCTTCATGTTATTACAGTCTGCCTCGTCAAACCTCGCTTTTTCCCCCTGCGCCTAGGTGCGGACATATTGGCCGGAGGTGAGCACAAATGTGTGTTACGCCCTAATCAGTCATGGCCCTGTGATTCAGAACAGGGTGGCTTACGCAGCTGTGTCCCCTGTTCAAAGCTATAGGCTAGGCGCAGCAGAGTTGGTTCTTCGTAAGCACGAGCGGTGAAGGTTAGCCCTTGCGGCCGTCCTTCGGTTGTGTAGCCCGCCGGCACGGTGATAGATGGATATCCTGCCTTGGCGGCGATAGCGGCGCCAAGGTTGTTAAAGAAAATTAGTGCCTGCAAGGAATGATCGCGCATGGCCTTGTCTATACCTTCGGTGCGCGACAGTCGGATATCCCGTAGGCGCGAGTTAATGTATTCTGCCTCGGTCAGGGTGCCGCTGGTGGCCTCACTTGCGATGAGCAAGCTCTGCCCAAACTGCATGCGCCGACTCGGGTCATGCGCGTTAAAGACAATGACTTCCTGCAGGGAGTGCACCGGCACAGCAGGTTTTAGCGCTTGCAAGTAGGCGTTCATGTTGGGCTTAAATTCGTAAAGTAGCACATTAATATCAAAAGGCTCATCAAATGATGCTATCTCCACGGGGTCAACAAGCTCCGCACCGAGTTCGCGTAGTAGCAAGAGAGTGGCTTCCACAACTTCCTGCCCTGCATCGTCTAGGCCCTTGTAGTGCTGCCTGCAGACGCCAAGTCTAGCGCCTTTGAGACCCTTCGCATCGAGACTCTGCCGATAGTCTTGTGGATATCGGCCCGCGCTGTGCCAAGTAGCAGGGTCGCCTTCATCAACGCCAGCTAAGGCCCCAAGCAATATGGCAGCATCTGTTACTGTACGGGCCATGGGGCCTGGTGTGTCTTGACTGTGGGATATGGGGATGACGCCGCTCCGGCTAATGAGGCCCACGGTGGGCTTAAGCCCCACAATAGAGTTAGCGCTGGCCGGGCTTAATATGGACCCCGAGGTTTCGGTACCTACTGCGGCCATGGCTAGCCTAGCCGCCACCGCTACGGCCGAACCGGAGCTCGAGCCGCCCGTGTCAAACTTACCTGGACCATAGGGATTTAGCACCTGCCCCCCGCGCGAGCTGTACCCATTCGGCATGCCCTTGGTCATAAAATTAGCCCACTCCGTCAGGTTGGTCTTGCCAAGAATAATAGCGCCGGCTGAGCGCAGCTTCTTGACTAAGAAAGCATCATCGCAAGCGTAAGAATTTGCCAAAGCGAGCGACCCGGCACTGGTGTGCATTTTGTCCTTGGTATCGATATTGTCCTTTATGAGCACCGGAATGCCGTGCATTGGCCCCCGTGCCCCCCGGCTCTTCCGTTCAGCATCGAGTGCCTCCGCGATAAATAGTGCATCGGGGTTTAGTTCAAGGATGCTGTTTAGTTTCGGGCCGCTTTTGTCCAATGCAATTATCCGCTCTAGGTACTGCTTGACCAGCTCCAAGGAACTAGTCTCCCCTCGGTCCATAGCCTGTTGCGCCTCTAGGATGCTAAATTCACTCATCGCCCTTCCTCCCCCGCCGTAAGAATTTCTCCTGCCAAATAGGCTTTAGCCATCTCTAGTAATGCCTTGTATGGTTCCCCTGATAGACCAAAGTGCTGGGCGAATGCGGGTTCAGTCTTGTATCCCAAACGCTTGAGAGCTCTAATCGACTCGCGGGCTCCTTGATGCAGACAGAGCAGGTGGTGCTCTACCAGCATGTGAAGGTAGGCATTTTGGAGTTTGACGGGAAGTGCTTGCCCAAAGATCTCCATGGGAAAATCGTAAAACTTAAATCTGCAAATTGTTGTAGGCAACCCCTGAACCTGCTCATGTCCTAGGCTAAAATCTGCAAAACGACCGAACGCCGACTCCAACGCTTTGCTAAATTCGTCATGCTGGTAGACCTCGCAAATTATATCGAGGTCGCTCCCCTCAATATCAATGTCGAGGGGTATAGTTCCTGCTAACACAGGTCTATGCCGATACAGGAGAGTCATTATCCCAAAGTCCACGCTGTGCATCTGCTCATGCGTCCTTCGCTATGGCCCCGCCTATGAGGCTAGCAACAAACATTGCCGTGAATCCAACTGAGAACACCAGTCCTGAGCCAAGGTCATCAACAAACAACCAGGCAATGCGCGCTGCCAGCGCTATCACCGGGAGATAGTAATGTTGTGTCAGTATCCCAAAGGCATTTGGCCAATACGCCCCTTGCACATACACTTGGTATATCGCGAGTAGTAAAACAGCAAATGCGGGAACCTGCATCACTATGGCGTGTGTCAGCGCCGCATCTTGCGGGCGACGCAACCTGTAACTTAAACACCCCCACAGGCCGAGTAGAGCTGCACTAAGCAAAACTGAGGGAGTGTGCAGGAATCTCATCATTGCCGCATTCAGCGCAACCCCCGCCAAAAAAGGCGTAAGGCCTACAAGCAAAAGTAGCCATGTTTGCTTCACATTGTTTGCCCCCTATCGTTTGTGGTCCTGCCAGCAAGCAGAGTGCCGCCAAATTTTCGCCTCACGCCACGGCAAACTGACTGTTGTAGAGTTCGGCATAGAAGCCATTTTTCCCTATTAGTTCATCGTGTTTACCGCTCTCGACAATGTCTCCGTCTTTTAGCACCAAGATTAGATCAGCATTCTTGATCGTAGATAAGCGGTGGGCAATCACAAAGGAAGTCCGCCCCTGCATGAGCAAATCCATAGCTTTCTGAATGTGTAGCTCCGTTCTTGTATCAATAGAACTTGTCGCTTCATCTAGGATCAGCATCGGTGCATCATCGATCATGGCACGGGCGATAGCCACCTGCTGCCTCTGCCCCATGGAGAGGCTAACTTTATCACTCAAAGCGGTATCGTAGCCTTTTGGCAATGTCCTGATAAAGTGATGCAGCCCCACGGCCTTGCAAGCTCTTTCTACGGCTTCGTCAGGCACATTCTGTTTGTTGTAAATAATGTTCTCTCTTATCGTTCCATCGAAAAGCCATGTATCCTGCAGTACCATACAAAAAAGGGAGCGGACATGCTCTCTGGTCATGTGGCGCGTGGGCCTGCCATCGATCAAAATTTCTCCCTCATTCACTTCATTAAAACGCATAAGCAAGTTGACTAAAGTGGTTTTCCCTGCCCCTGTCGGACCGACGATGGCCACCTTCTGCCCGCGCAAAGCCCTGGCAGAGAAGTCATGTATGACCACTTTGTCAGTGTGTTCGTAGCCGAATTTTACATTCTTAAACTCTACTGCGCCTGCACTTACAGCATCTACCCCCTCTATTTTGCTCTCACTGGCCATCTCTTCGGCACCCAGAAATTCAAAGATGCGCTCACTTGCTGCTGTGGCTATTTGCAAACCTTGTGCCAGCTGCGCTACTTGGGTTAGCGGCTGAGTAAAAAAGCGGATGTAGAGCAAGAAGGCCACGATTTCACCTAGGGAGGTGCGTCCCCCTAGGGCTAAAGCTGCCCCAACAACGATGACAGCTACATAGCCAATGTTCTCGACAAAGGTCATAATGGGCATCATCAGACCAGAAAGAAACTGCGCCTTAAAGGCACTTTCTTCTAACTCGGCATTCATTACCGCAAACTTTTGCGACATTTGCTTTTCGGCATTATAAGCTTTGACTATGGTATGGGCGGTGAAGGTTTCTTCGATATGCCCATTAACTAATCCGAGCTGTTTTTGTTGCCCATCAAAGTGCTTCTGTGATCTATTCATAATGAAGAGCATTACGAGGAACCCCAGCGCGACGGATGCCACAGCTGCCACTGTCATGAGCCAATTCGTGAGCAACATCATAACCAGAGCGCCTAAAAGCATGGTCATCGAGGCGATGAGCATCGTCAGACTCTGATTCAAGTTGTTGCCTAGGGCATCCACATCATTGGTGATGCGCGACAAGATGTCCCCTGTGGTGTGCTTGCTAAAAAACCACATGGGCAGGCGATTGATCTTCTCTACAATGTCCTGTCGCAGGCGCTCCGAAATCTTTTGCGTCACTATTGCCATAATCTGCCCCTGCAGGGCCCCAAAGGCAGCACTGACCAAGTAGATGGCGACTAAACTTAGCCCGATGGACATTACCCTGCTGATGTTGACCTCGGTCATAATGCCTGCAGTGATCAAGTCCGTAAGCTCCGATAGCCTATCTGGCCCGATCAAGGCCAGAATCGTTCCAGCGATGGCAGCTATGATAGCCAGTGAAATGTAGAGCAGGTATTCGCGGGCATAGGCCAGCAATAAGCGCAAAGTCTTCTTGGCATCTTTCGCTTTGGCAAAGCTACCGCCCATTTCAAAGTCACTGAAATCAGGCATCCCCACCACCTCGGACGGGGCACTCTCGCGGTCTAACCCGTTAAAATCTTCTCTAGTCACTTGCTAACTCCTCCTTGGAAAGCTGAGAATAGGCAATTTCTTGATACACAGGACAACTTTTCATCAAGTCGCCGTGCGTGCCAATGCCGGCAATCCTGCCTTCCTCCACCACAATAATCTTATCGGCCTCTCTGACAGTTCCTATGCGCTGGCCGACTATCAAAATCGTGGTGCCTTCAGCCGCTTTTTTCAGATCACTACGCAGCATCCGGTCGGTTTTGTAATCTAGTGCGGAGAAACTGTCGTCAAAAATTAGTATCTCCGGCCTTTTAGCAATGGCCCGGGCAATAGAAATACGTTGTTTTTGTCCGCCAGAGAGGGTGGTGCCCCCAGGGGCGACATAGCTATCATAGGCACTCTCCATACTCTCCACAAAGTCTGTGCCCTGCGCAGTGGCCACCGATGAGACTATATCCTCCCGTTCGATTTCACCCTTGCCATTTGAGCCAAAGGCCACATTAGAAGCAATAGTCCCGCCAAGGAGAATGGCCCTTTGCCCCACATAGCCAATTTTGTCGCGCAATGCGGCCTGAATGTAGTCCTTGACATTTACCCCACCCACTAATATCTCGCCTGCGGTGACATCAAAAAATCGGGGAATGAGATTGACAATGGTGCTCTTCCCGCAGCCCGTTGAACCAATAAAAGCCACCGTTTCTCCCCTGCTGGCCTTAAAAGTAATGTCTTTCACAACATAGTCCTCCGCATCAGGGTACTTAAAACTGACATTCCTAAACTCAATCTCGCCGATTTGCACGCCATGCGCTCCCGTCAATGGCCCGTCGACAATTGTTGGCTCCGTATCGAGGACATCACCAATGCGCTTGGCCGCCACACTGGCACGCGGTAGCATGAGAAAAATCATCACTAGCATCATAAAGGCGAATAACAGCTGAATGGAATAAAATGAAATGGCCATCATGTCAGAAAACAGAGTGAGCCTTTGCGCGCCCACCGTGGAAGCAATGAGAACAGCGCCAATCCAAAAGACGGACAAAGTAAGTCCATTCATCAGCATCTCTACACTTGGCCACAAATAGGCCATGAGGCGGTTGGTATACAAATTGGTGTTTGTTAGAGCTCTATTTGATTTTGCGAACTTGCTTTCTTGATAGCTTTCGGCATTGTAAGCCCGCACAACGCGAATGCCTGACAAATGTTCTCTCGCCACGCGGTTCAGTTCGTCTGTTTGCTCCTGTAATATCTTAAATTTGGGGATGGCAAAGCCAATAAACAGCGCCGATATAATGACTAGTGCAACCACAGACATGGCCGTGGCGGCTGACCATTGCCAGCTCATGTCGAGAACTCTAAGGGTGGCCCATACCGCCAAGATGGGAGACCTAATGAGAATTTGCAACCCTACCACCACTAGCCCCTGCACTTGCGCCACATCATTGGTCGAACGCGTAATCAGGCTAGAGATAGTAAAATTATTAACCTCTTTCATGGAAAAAGACTGCACCCCACTATATATTTTGGCGCGAAGCCGCGCCGCTAGGCTTGACCCAATACGGGCAGCCAATCCGGCCACCACGACGGCCATGGCGACGCTCCCCAGGGTGATAAGTAACATTACCCTGCCCGCAGCGAGTATTTCGCTCATGGGTGTGCCGGGCGTCTGCACTAGCCGCGTAATCCTACCCATGTGCTCAGGCAGAGATAAGTCCAGCCAGACCTGAAAAATAATGAACAGAAGGCTGAGAAAAACCAGCCCCCACTCTTTGTTGCTTAAGTTTTTAAGAATCTTTATCAACGATGCTCCCCCATTCGCTTAGACTACTGACCAATGCTAGGCCTGTGTTCCTCTCACAAAAATTTCTAAACAATCGCGCACGAACTCCTGGGGTGGCACTTTGCCGGAATCTATGGCAAAGAGATGCTCTTCTTCGTAAAGTCCCAGCCAAATCCCTAAAAACATCCGGGCAGCGGCTCGCACATTAAACTTGCGCACAATTTGTTTCTCTTGTAGCTCCACAAAATAAGCTGCCAGGATAGTGCTACTGCTGTCCACTAAGGCCACATAGATGCGCTCCATAAGGTCACTATGGCGCTGGCTCTCCATGTACAGTATCTTGATTAAGTCTTCATTTTGCCGTAGACCCTCCAAAAAGAACTCGGCAATAGCCAGTAGCGCCTCTGGGTACTCTAGGCCTTTCGCTTGCGCCACACATTGTGCAAAGAGAGGCCCAGGCAGGGACTTGCACACCACTTCCTCGAAAAGCTTCTCCTTGGCAGGAAAGTGCCTGAACAGAGTGACCTCCGTCACGCCTGCCAGGCTCGCTATTTGCCGCGTAGTAGCCGCTGTGTACCCCTGTGTCGAAAATAATTCTAGAGCTGCCTTAAGTATGCGATTGCGAGTGTCTTCCAATCGTAACACCCTCCCCATTAATGTTAGTAAGTAACCACTAACATTATATGCCCCGCCTACCTGGCCGTCAAGCTCGAGATCGACATTGGCCCATCTGCGTTCTACACGAAAAAAGCGTCGGCTCATCCACTAGGGGATTAACCGCCGCCCGAAATATATTGCCTCATACCGGCAGCTGACCCTTGCCGCGCGTACCCCCGCCTAGTTCACGTTACGTTGCCAGTACGTATACCGCCTCTTCCCCTTGGTGAAGCGGCCAAATTCTACCGCTGCCTCAGGGCAAAAATTGACACAGCGCATACAGTGCTCGCACCCCGCCTTCCAGAGGGGGCGGGCGTCTTTGCCGAGCTCGATGCTCTTGCTCGCTTCATCGTCCGAAACCGCGGGGCTACCCACGATGTAGCTGCTCGGCATATTCACCCCTTCCGCTAACTTAACTTGGAAGCCCTTCTGGGTTAACGCGCTAGCGATTGCCGCGTGCGCCGGCCCTGCCAGCACCCGCTGGCAATGACTGCACAAAATTTATGACAATGCGGAGCGCACCTAGGGAATAGACGGGTAAGAAAAGGCCTATGAGAGATCAACGGGGGAGCCAGTGCTGGCGGTTGCTATATCGCGTAGAAATACCGTAGACCCCGCCTGCGTAAGAACATCCTCTGCTACCTTAGCCAAGGCCTTGGTGTTTCCGGTCTCAGTCGATTTAATCCCTTGTGAAAAACCAGATGGAACGTAAAGCTAAGGATTGCTTGTATCGTCCGACCACAGAGCCGTAAGCGCTTCGTACTTCGCGAGCGCTGCATGGCCTTGCTCAGTCAGAGCATATACCCCTCGCCCTACGCGCTCAAACCACCCATAGACATTGCGATACAGCGTCGACAAAGTCTTAGGGCTCGAAGTGAATTTGCGGAGCTCCGCTACCTTTAAAGGCCCATGCATCGATAACAGATAGGCCATACGCAAGGCCTGCTCACGGTAGGCCGTCATAATCTCTTGCCCTGTAGTGCCTGCCGTGTTTAGATCGAGACTACGTTGGGACGCTTCTATGTTCATCGCCTTTCGGGCCTTGGAATTACGCCGCCCCGTGAACGGCTGTGGAGACAGCGCCACCTCTATTCGCGGCGGGCTGCCATGTGGGTCGACTAACAATAACCCCAGCTCCAATCGACGCAAGAGCTGCAGAACTCCCCGCCAGCGACCAGACTTCATGCCGCGCTGCGGCCTAAGCACCGCAATATACACCGCATCAGCGACTTGTTGACGCCTTGTGGCCTGCACCACGGCGTGGAGCCCCAGGGCAAGCTTAAGCTCTACAGCTATCAGCTCCTCCCCGCGCATGGCCACAAGGTCGCAGTTCTTCACCTCCGTGCGCACCGCATAGCCAAGACTATGCCAGTACTCCACAATGGGTACGGATAGGTCGCTTTCCTTCAGTTTGCTAGGCATCAAATCTCCCTTTCAGTCCCGACTAGGCTGCAAATAGCGAACGAACCAAAGACGCTAGCTCCGCAGTGTAAGACGAAACTACGTCCCTAGTGTAAGCGGATGCTGTGCAATATGCAATCGTTACAAATGATTTCCTTTATGGCGGCAGTAGTTTGGCTGATGCGCGAAACCATTTTGGCGGTGTCCCGTATGTATAATCAGTACTTTGTTAGCGGAGAGAGGGGTCCTGAGTGAGAAACCGGAAAATCTTAATGGCAGTTGTTGTTATTGCGATTGCTACTGGGCTATTAGTTTTGTGGAACATTCCCTTAACCCCGGCGCAGCAAGACACGGCCTATTTTAACCTGCGAGTTGTCCACCCCCGCACACTTCCGTATTGGCGATGGTCTGAGTTCGATGAACGATACTTGCGAGAACGCCCTTTATCACGCGACACCTTACTCCGGGAGATGTATGCTCTCCACGAACACTCGCGCCAGATGTTAGAGCAGGTTCAAGTCATCAACAACTTTACTTTTTTCCCGTCATATGTTACCGCCACTGTGCATGCCCTAGACCGGGCTAAGTATGCACGTCTCACTTTGTTGCGCGACGGCGCCCTCGACCAATATCCACCATTAGTAGCTTAGGGTTGCTGGACTTTGTGCCACCTATAGCTCATACTGACTCACGAATCTTGCGTGATAAAAGAAAGTCGGACCGCATTATCGCCGATGCGCTCAAGAGCCTACCATTTGACACGTCCGCATTTCGCGGCACCAGCATTAAAAAGATACCCTTTCATCTGGAATATATAGGCTTTGCAGAGCGCGGATTGGCTACCGGATGGATTGCGGGTTTTGTTAAGGGCGGATACTCGCCGCAAATTGTTATCGGCACTCGTTCAGGTTTAACCAAAGGAGTTCTATATCATGAAATTGGTCACATTTGGGACTTTATATATCTCGACACCTACGCTGAATACCTTGCCATAAGGAAACAGGAGCATTTTATCCCAACGAAACAGTGGACACATAGACTTGAAGAAAATTTCGCGGAGGATTTTAGCGTAGTCATGGGCGATAAAGTCGGCGAATTCTTTCCCCACAACGGCATATTTGGGCGTCCCACGTCGGCGGAGACCGCAGAACTTAGCGCTTGGATGCAGAAAATGATGAGCGAAGGACGACCACACCGCACACATCTCTTGGTGAATGGACATGCATCGCTAGGCAACATAATTGTCACCAAGGACCCCTACCTTCGATTTCAGGGCGCGGTCTCTGGCGAACACTACGTCACTGTGTTTGATCCCGAATTCGCGGTCCGATCTTTCCCTTTGGCTCATAATGAGGCCGCTGACCTCACAATTCCCTTAGACCTCTTTGGTTTCTTCACCATAGCTACACCAAATGGAGAGATAACAGTTGTCCGGCTCGACGATAGCTATAGCTTTCCAACTACCGCAAACGCCTATGGTAAGGCTACCTCCACCTTGCTAGACCGAGACACTTTAAGTTGGATTTCGTTTTTGCAGGGCTCGCGCGGCCTCTGGCTGCATCCCGCAGACGATGCATTATATGTTCTAATCAACGACGGCGCATACAAAACAAGAGGCACTGGCGGGTCTTGGACGGGCCGCAAGATTGACTTGGCTCACATTGAGTATCAAGATGATCGAACACTCATTCACCTCGTAGAAGGCGATAATCCCTTCTTAGTCCTACGCTTGCCCTTGGACAGAAACGACAAGCCGATAGAACTTGTGCGCGGGGCAACGCGCTAGGGACAAAGAGCGTAGTGCTGCGGTCTGATGAACTCTAGGGCAGCGTCTAAAGCCACACACATTCACATGGCCCTATCATTTTTCAACACCAAGTACTCCGGAAGTTATATTTGCATGATAAATATGGATCGAATTCGTAACAAAAAACTTACCGTAAGGGTTTTCTATTGTAATAGGAGCGGGTCTCATCCCGCCAGAGCAGGTGCCACATCTATCAATCATGCCCATATTTAGCAACCGTGCGGCACGCGTATGCGATGAAGTTTCTCGTCAAGACGTGTACATGATAGCTACGCAGCACCTGACCGACTTTGAACGCTACATGGGATCAATCGTGCGATTTGCTTGGGCGTACGACGGCGAAATCTCATGCGTCACCTCAGCAAGCAACAGCGATACTTTGCGGCAATCGAATTGATGGCCCGAGGGTGTTGAAAAAGTAACGGCCTTGACGGCCTCCCCCTGCATAGGCCATTGGAATGTTCCGCTCTCCAGATGCAAGAAGTGCAGCCAGAAGTCGCTGTACTTCCAGTGTAATATTTTGATATTGTCGCGGTTGTGGTTACATAAGACAAAAAGGCCAGCACGGCCAATATTCGCTTAGTCTAACACAGCGGAGCCAATGCTCTTGTTGCTGCCAACAACAGGCCCGGATCAAAACCCCCCAGTGTACTTCGACACTAACGTGAGCTACCTTGATAACTAGGGAGTCACATACTGATTTTTCTTAAGGCACCGACCCTTGCACCATCTCTTGTCGCCCATACCGCTGGCCTTAAATTCAACCACGCGCAGATATCATAGGTGCCGTAGTTTTTCTTTGCTCATAAAAATCCCTCCCTCGAAATCTCAGAGCGAGATTGTCGCATGCGGAAGGGGCGATGTGAATGCGTGTGGGATTTTACGTTTACAGAAAAAGCAGACACACTGCAACTCACAAAGAGCAATGGCTAGGCAGATAGCAAATTAGTTAGGCCCGCTCTCCTCTTCGACTTTCGACAGAATGCCCGATAGCACCAGCAACAAGGCATGCATTGAAGACGCCGCTTCCTGGACTAACTATTGACAAATGACCTAGCGTGGGCAGAGCCCCATCTACTTCTGCCTCTAAGAAACCTCTTTTCGACTTCCGAAAACCATAAGAGTACAAAGCCAGGCCGGCCTTGATACCAAGGGCGTATTCCATCTCGGTTTGACCTCCTTAGTGAACGATGCGTGGCACTTCCAGCCCAAATATACCGAAAAACTCTTCCCGTGTAAGTCGTGAGGCAATATCTAGGGAAACGTCATCAATAATCTCATCAAATAGTTGCTGTTTTTCAGTTAATATATTCTGAATGCGCTCCTCGATTGTGCCCTCACAAATGTACTTGAAGACAGTGACCGGCACAACCTGACCGATGCGGTGACTGCGGTCTTCAGCCTGACGTTCCACCGCCGGGTTCCACCAACGATCAAGATGAAAAACGTAAGACGCCTCCTGCAAGTTGAGTCCAACGCCGCCTGCTCTTAATGAAAGTATCAACACTTTGTGTAGATCGTTGGTCTTAAAGTTTTGCACCACTAGGTCGCGGTCATTACTCGACATTCCCCCTACATAAGTAAGCGGGTGATATTCTTTGAGCGATCGGGCAAGCATGCCAACACCAAATACTTCGTCCGTGTACTGCGAGAACATTAGGACTCGATGGCCTTGCTCCGTCAGTACAGCGAGGCGATCACGCATATCAGCAACCTTTGCAGACTCTCCAGTATCAGGGTCAAAATTACAGATTTGCTTCAACCGAGCAATTAGCGCTAGGACATGCTCAATCCTAACCGTTACACCCTTTGCTCGCAAATAGAGAATGCCCTCGCGTTCCGCTCGTAAATAGGTGTCTTGTTGCCTAGGCAAAAGCGGTAGGGTGATCTCAATCACTTGTTTAGGGGGCAACTGATGAAGAACATCGAACTTGCGTCGTCGCAGCTGAAGCTGGCGATGCCGCTCCAACAAATGTGCGCCCGAATAGCTCTGCCCAAGTGAATGTCTATCGGTATGGTCGACGAATTCCAATATTGACGCAAGGTCGTCAAGTTTGTTTTCGAGCGGAGTCCCGGTCAAAGCCCATGAGCGCGCACGTGATAATTGTTTAACTCGGCCACTGATCTCGACATCGCGGTTCTTGATTTTCTGCGCCTCATCCAGAACCACTAAGTCCCATTCTTTACGGCGAGGCGGCGACGCGGGATTGTCGGTAAAGTCCGATCGCAGGGTCTCGTAACTGACAATAGTAACATGCGCGTTGGCTTTCCACTGCCACGCGCGATCTTGGGCAAGTCCCCGAACTATTGTTAATCGAAGCTCCGGAGCCCAGCGGTGCAACTCCCGTCTCCATTGGTTAATAAGGCCTGCTGGCACAATCAACAGCGCTGATTGAATTGCTCGTTGGAGACATAGAATGCGAATGGCCGCGACGGCTTGGATAGTCTTACCTAGGCCCATGTCGTCAGCCAGCAAAATGCGGTCGCGGGCAAGTAGCATCCGCACGCCGTCGGCTTGGAAGGGCATCAGCTGTCCCGGCCATTGTAGAATAGTCCTTGGTCCTGGAAGCAACAGCTCGAGGGGGAGCGCCAATACAGCTCGAAGCCTCTCTGCAAGCGATGCGCCTCCTGACGCAGACAAGTTCTTCTGGGCAGACCGCTCAAACATTGGCGCAAGGTTGATGGTAAAGACGGGGCTGACGGATAACGGGCTCACTTGAGAAAGAAACCCAACAGCTGCCGCACTGCGTCTCCCCCACCACAATCTAGTCCACTCTCGGTTGCTACGGACTACCCACCAACCTGATGAGATCACGACCCCCAAAATGCCTCCTCTAGGCCTATAGCAGCACGTTCGAATGGTTCGGTGAGGAGTTGGCGACCATGCAATGCTTCAAGCAGGCGGGCTGCTTGAGACTCGCGTGCTGGTTGCTCATTGACCCAAAAGAGGTGACCCATCTCTGCAAGCAGTTCTTGCGATGCGTTAGTTATGCGCGCTGCAGTACCTTCCCGCGCGATTTGGCAAAACGGGACCGAGACCGCGAGGTCTTCTGTAAACACGCGGGGCGGGATTTCATCTGCGAGCGCCAGCAAGATTGTCGGCGTCACCGGACTTGCATTGAAAAGTGCCTTGGCAAGCTCAGTCACTGCACGCCGTCTCTTATCACTCGCTCTCCACAAGAACGAGGCTGGCATATCAACGCGCGTAAAGCTAAAGTCCACGGGTTCTGAGCGCTCATTCACGTAAAAGAGTGCCGCACGAATCCCTCGCGCACTAGGTTCGTCCACAAATCGCAGGTACCCAGCTAGCCCAAGCGCATCATTGTCCGCAAACTCCCGAAACGAAATCGGCATAAGCCTCCCCCATTCATCGCGGTACTTCACTCACCCGCATCTGGATCTGTCTCCTGCTCCAAGTCCTTGTCTTCAGTGTAGTCCGGCCTCAAAACACCCTCTACCGTCTCCGTCTGTGTGTTCGGGAATAACCGCTGCAAATCCCACTCATTTACCCACCGCCGCACATATGATCGCATCGCCCTAGTCATGACCCACTCCGGGGGCGTATATTCGGGCGGAGACCATCCGTAAGCATCGCGATAAATCTCGCGCATTTGGTCGTAAGTACGCTTCAGCGTTGACGGATTGGGCGGCGACAGAGTGACTGCGCCGCGCTCAATGATGCGCATTCCAGCTTCCGCCTGTGCCGACAAGGTCATGAACTCATCCGTTCCCTTGCTTTGGAGTCTAGGCGCGACTGCATCTCGGTCGCCTTTCTCCCTAAGTACTCCTGATGCAAAATCATCTGTAATAGCCGCGACCGCGGTTAGCCCGGGATATTGATGTCCTTCACTTTTCCCCATCCAACGCGCCAACTCGGCATAGGATTTGCCACGCTGGAGAAGACTATAGCGTCCAACCAACTCCACCTCATCGATTAAAAGAACCCATCCCATGTAGCCCGCACCCATGATTAGCCGCGCTGCGAAACTGAATCTTTGCAGAGCTAAGTCACGAGCGGGGATAGTCTTTAGTACATAAGTAGAGGATTGCCCGATTTGCTTTAGGCCTTCCCTGACGCGCTGAATCGGCAACTTATCCCCGGACCAGAAACCTGTAATCTCCTCTATTTTTTCCATGTCATCTCGCAATCGTTCGTGCAAAAGAAGTGTGGCCGGAAACAAAGCGCCCACGCCGCTGTCGTCCCCATTGGTCCATGTGCAAAACTTGGCATAACTTTGCGATTCTGGCTTGAGACGTAGAGCAATTTCCTTCATTGCTTGTCCAGTCAAGTCTGGAGCAACCGCTGCCGCAATCGCTGCTGAATACACCTTCGCTGGATCGTAGAGCGGGGTTTCTTTGCTGATGACAATCCGGCTGCAAACGAAATTATGAGAGAGTGCGACATGCTCAAAGTACTCAAGCAGATGTGATTTGCCGCTCCCATACCCACCCGCGATGAGGAGGCCGGGAGTCTGACGTTCGTGCTGTGCGGCAGACTCGACGGAGGCAAGCTGATCTGTAAAGCGCCGCTCAACTTCCGGTTGCCCGCAGCCAAGAACGCGAACCGCATCCCGGTTTGGCACACCGTTCCTAAGGGCTTCGAGGGCACGGCGACAGTCCATTACCCGTCGCGAATCGTTATTCATCGCAATCGCCTTCCCTTCATTGGACTACTCCAGACGTACTAAAGACACTAACGGATTCACCAAATGCCGATCACGGATCTCATCGATCACTCTATACTTGAGAGCTGAATATGCGCCGATGCTTCGGTCAGGCAAATCTTCGTCCAAAAACGCCTTACTGGGAACAACAACAATAAAGCACCCGTCTAGGCGGTCAGTCCCATCAATGAACTGGCGTAGCACCTCGTAGGCGTCGAGGAGGGCCGCTTTGCTGTAGTATAGTCTTTCGTCACGCGGGTTACGGGAGACTGTGAGCCGCGCAGTATCCAAGATTATCACTACCCCCGAATAGCCAGCAAATCGCACCCAGCGCACCATGGATTCGAGCAGATGACGCGCATTCGCCCGGTTAATTCGGCTAAAGATGAGATAAGGCTTCACTGCCGCAACCGCCTTATTCCGTCCTGTTAACCATTCGGTCAAGACTCGGAATGTATTTGCTCCATCCTCGCCCCCAGACAGCTCGGCCAAACAAAGATACGTCATGGCAACGCGAAAATCTCTAGAAAATTTTGTCTGCTTGAAAACCTGCTCTCCAAGCTTGTGGCGCAACTCCATTCGCACGATATTGTGGTCAATTTTGTTCTCTTTGGCGATACGCATGGCAAGGGGTTCATCGCTATCACACGGCGCTTGATATCCAAGTTGAACCGCAAGGCTAATGATTACTCTCTGGCACAAAGACCGCCACGGCACCTGATCAGCTATTTTGAAAAAGACCTGATCTACCATGTGGACCTTGGTCTCGTCCGCGCTCACCCGCGCAACCAGATACCCTATGTCTTCAGCGCACCGACCAAGGCCATCGGTTATAACAGGACTTACCTGATCCGCCATGGGGACAGCAAACTTGACCGTAGATCCGCCCCCTTTCACAAAGCTTTCCAGATACTCGATTTGCATAAATTGTAGCCATTCCTGAGTCTTCATGGTTGTTGTCATCTATTGCCCTCCGCAAACCGTATGGCGTAGTAAGTGATGATCTCTCCATCCGATGCGATAAACGAAAATGTCGTCTTGGCCCCCGCCCGTCTCAGGCCCGTGCTGGCCGGAAGGGAGAACGCAGCCCCGGATTTGGTCTGAGTTAGCCCGCTACGATCAAGATGAAAGAGGTCGCGGCCAAAATCACTCCGGTTGTACTCTGCGCTGGATCCCGGCGCCAATGTAAGCGCCTCATAAATCCGATGGAGAGGAATGGTTGCGCCTGCGCTATCCTTTTCCGTCAGGAGGCGATATGCACGATAGAGAGCTTCGAGAAAGCGTTCGCTTGCAAACCGCGGCTTTTTCGTTTGATTGGCCTTTAGTAGGGCGACCAACTTGGACGGTCGGACAGTCGAAACCCTAATTCGATCGATACTTACCGCGCGTTCAGACGGGAGAATGCGTAGGACTGAGGGGTATACCACTATGCGCTCATCTTGACGGCGAATCTGAAGGCCTTCAGTTCCCGCCAAATCAAGCAACTCCCGTTCGTATTCATCCCTAAGATACGCCTCTTCCGCCTCAGCGGTAAAGGGCCAAGCCGACCGCGTGTTAACACCCTCTTGTCGCGCTACCTCCAAAGCTCCGGCCAACCGCTCGGATACCTTCCGGATTTTCGCGATATCGCCGTCCTGGGCCGCCTTCTGGATCTGTTTTGTCAAGGTAACCAGCACAACAGATGCTTTGGCTGCAGCGGAAGCTGCTCGTTGGACATCAGCAAAACCCTGCTCGAATGTCGACATAATACTCCCCCAACTCTTCAGTTTATTGTCTATTTCACCAAGCCCGCGACAATTCCTGCCGTACGCATTGGTTTCTTTGTCAACATTGTCCCCTACCTCAAAACAGACTCGCATTGAATTTAAACTCTAGGCTGGCTTAATGGTGCTTCAAGGCTTTGTCGCTGCATAAGGTACCGTTTCACATGGAATACATTGGCTTTGCAGAGCGCGGATTGCCTACCGGAGCGATTGCTGGCATGGCCAAAGGCGGACACTTGCCCCGAATTGTTATCGGCACTCGTTCAGATTTGGCCGCTTCTTTCGCTACAGGGGTAAATTCGGCCGCCCCACGCTAGTGCGCGGGGCAAAGCGCTAAGGACGCAATGCCTAGCGCTTCGGGCTGATGAACTCTATGTAAGCGTCTAAAGCCACCCACATTCACATAGCCCTTAGGTAAGATTATAGATGAGTGATTGCGTTATCTATGGTCTTGGCGTTAATTTCGGTATAATTCACTCTCATCGCTCCTTGGGCTGACCGCCCCTCCGTCAAGCCAGTAAGTATACCTCTTCTTTCCCTTGGTGAAACGGCCAAATTCTATCGCTGCCTCCGGACAGAAATTTACACAGCGCATACAATGCTCGCACCCCGCCTGCCAGAGGGGGTGGGCATCTTTACTTAAGGCAATGCTTTGCGTTGGGCACATAGCCACACAGGCCCCGCAACCCGTGCACTTGTCATTAGCGCGGTAAAAACGATGCAGGTAGTTTAGCCCTTGCCAAAACATGCGATTAGCTAGGGCAATTGGGCTATAAGGATTGTAGCGGGGTATGGAGTTCGGCGTGGTCTCCATGGCCTTTAACAAAGCCACCACCTTGGCCTGGCCAAGACCAATGACTTTTCGTGCCTCGTCGTCACTGACGGCCTCCCTGCCCACTATGTAGTTGCTTGGCATATTCACCCAATCAGCCAATTTAACTTGGTAGCCCTTCTCTGTGAGTTCCCGCGCTACAGCCGCATGTGCCGGCCCGGCCATGCCTGCGGCATTCGCGATGACAAAGGCCGCCGCACCTTTCCCCGCTGGAAGCGAGCGCACAAAACTCATCACAATACGCGGGGCACCTAGGGAATAGACAGGGAGAAAAATACCCAAGAGGTCAGCTGAAGAGATAGTAGTACCAAAAGCAATATCTTTCAGAACAACCGCAGACCCCGCTCGTTTTAGCTCGTCAGCAGCGGCCTGGGCTAAGGCCTTGGTATTGCCTGTGCCAGAAAAATAGCATAAATTGACGCTCTTGTACATAGCTACCACCCTTCTTTCAGTCGCATTTATTCGCCTCTAAAAGCTAGGCGCAATGAAACATTATGACAAAACATAGCCATGCGTCAAGAGATACTGCCGCCAACCATCCCCCAGCACGCAGGACATCGCTAACTCTTGCTAGGGGCTTGCAAATTTCAAGTAGCGCGGGTAACATGGGGAAAAGAGAGGTGGCAACTTATGGTCAGATTAAGTAGAACTCAGAAGAAGATTGCGGTGGATGATCATCTCGAGGAACTTCGGGCTTACCTTGTAGCGCAGTCTGTTGTGGCGGCCGCCTTTATCTTTGGTTCCTATGGTACGGAGTACCAGAATCCCTTGAGCGATCTCGATATCGCAATTCTCTTGAAACCTGAGAGCGACATGGGCTTTGATACAAGTGGCCCTATCGCTAGCTCCTTGGCGGGCATTGTAGGCGAGGATGACGTCAACGTGATTGTACTCAACACCGCTCCCATTACCCTTCAACACGAGGTACTCTCTACTGGCCGCCTTCTCTGCAAAAAGGAAATGTATCTCGAGGACTTTCATGAACAAGTATGCAAGCAATATGCAGACTTCAAGATAGACTTAGACACTTTCAATGCCGATTATGATGAAGCTCTCAGGGAGTTGTATTTGCATGATAAATAAGGATCGCCTTCGTGATAAATTACAGTTCATCAGAACTAGCCTCAAGGATTTACAGTCAATCACCAAGGTGCCCGAAGCCGAGTTTGTGGCCAACCACATTCTTTTTTACGCGGCCACTCGTATCCTGCAGATAGCAATCGAGGCTTCGCTCGACATTGCTCAACACATCGTAGCCCGCAAACAATTGGGGACACCGAAAACCTACCGCGAGGCGATTCTGCTGCTAGAAAGAGCAGGAGTCATCCCACCAGAACAGGTGCCACATCTGGTGAACATGACTAGATTTCGTAACCGTGTGGTTCACATGTACGATGAGGTTTCCCGCGAAGAGGTTTACAGGATAGCAACACAACACCTGTCCGACTTTGACCTCTACATCGAATCCATCGTACGATTTGCCTGGGCGGACGACGACTAAGTATCCTGCGCCAGAACGCCTGCTTCTATGGCCTTTTCGTGACGCTAGTAAAAGACCTACAATGCTCGCCCCCTGCCATCCACAGGGGGCGAGCATCTTTGCTTAGGGCCATACTTGACGCTTGGCACAAATCACTTAAAAAGTTTCTTCAGAATGTCCCAAAAGCTTACTGTCGTCCTAGTGTAGATCCGATTGTACAAGGCCTTCTTAGGGTTAGTTAGCCAACCAAAGCCCCTCGGTGCCTTTAGGCCCAAATTGTGTCGCGCTATGCGCTTTAAGCTCGTCCTCGCCGCTAAGCTCTTCTTGAGACTCGGGATTCTGATACCAAACTTCAACCTCTTAGCCTCCCATCTCTACAGGTGCAAACTCGCCTTCCCCTGCGAACATTTGGGCAGCCGCCAGGGCAATCAACTCTTCCCGCCGCGCTTTTTGTAGTCCTCTTGAATCTCGGCGTTCCAACCCTCGGGCATGGCCGCACTTTCGCGGAAGGTACAGACAGCCTCACTCATCACACGAAAATTAAGTTCGACTCCTTTGTTGTCGGCGTGGTAATTCTGGGCGCGGTCAGCATTGATACCGAAACGGCTTGCCGTATCCACAGCATCTATATTCGCGCCGAGAAAGATAAACTCCCACCCATACTTTGTTCTTTGCCGCTCTATTAGCGCCTTCACCTTTTCCGCAGAGTATTCGCGGCTAGAATTTTCCTCGCCATCGGTGATAATGACAACCAACACTTTTTCGGCGCGATAATCCGCTGCGGTATGCTTCTGCGCTTGGCCGATCTTGTGGATGGTCCGGCCTATGGCATCAAATAGTGCCGTTGAGCCCCCGACCTGATACTCCTTAGCGGTGAGGGCACTGACCGCTTTAATATCGATACGGTCGTGCAGCAATTCGTAGTTGTTGTCAAAAAGCACAGTGGTCATGTGGCACTCGCCCTCTACCGCCCGTTGTTGTTTGAGCATCGCATTGTAGCCGCCGATGGTGTCGGCTTCTAATCCCGCCATTGAGCCACTCTTGTCAAGGATGAATACTAACTCCGTTAGCCCTTTCCTCATCTTCATGTCCTCCTTAAATCATAATAGCCTCTCGGCATTCACCGAGGTAGATGGCGCAAGGTTTTGTTTGAGCCATCCGTATTGAATTCCTCCTACTAGTCAGTAGGGGGGTTCAGTTTTTCGAGCACCCAACTGGAAATTCACTCGAAAAATATTGTTGTGAAATTGGTCAAAAACACTTGACTTTTACAAAACAACCCCAAAATCAATTTGGAAGGAAGATTTTTCCTTACTAATGCGATTGGGGTGGTCTCGTTGAAGCCTACCGTCATTTCACATGCAGCGTACCAAAACTTCGTCCTCGAACAACTACGACGACACTTTACTGGCGGACCGCTTGTCCTTGCCAATAAGGATTGGCACCTCATCTCCAAGCTCTGGATCACAGACCTGACTGAAATCACCACGCTCCTCCAAGATGATTACGGCCGCAGAGGTCCTGCCCCGCGTAACCCGACCTCCATGTTCCGTTCGTTTCTGCTCTTTTTGCTGACCAAACCGGAAATCGGCATTACCGCTTGGGTGAATGAATTGTACCGCGTGCCTCTTTATGCCATTCTTAGCGGTTTCGTGCCCGGCGATGTTCCCGGTGTTGGTACGTTCTACGACTTCGTTAAACGTCTTTGGGATGCCAACGAAAATAATCTCAAACCCAAAGAACAAAAACGTGAGCGCAAGGCCAAAAAAGGCAAGAAAGGTGAAAAAGCGCCTAGTACTACGCCTAACCCAGTCAAACACTTGGTGGAAGAGGTAATGCGTCATGAGGCTAAGAAAACCAACTTGCCCTTTGACCGTTTGTTCGACTTCTTCCAAACCCAAATCTTAGCTGTCTCAGCGGAGCTTGGTTTACTGGGGGATAGGAACGCTCTAAGCACGGCGGGAGACGGAACACCCGTCGTTACCGCATCCTATCCCCGCAGCAAACCAACTTGTGATTGCCATGCCCGAGGCCTTGCGAATTGCCACCATCCCCGCATCTATTCCCAACCCGACTGCGATACCGGCTGGGACAGCTCACGGGAACGCTTCTTCAACGGATACCACTTGTATATGCTGACTGCAGCAAACAGTCCGCATGACTTGCCTTTGTATCCACGCTTGCACCCTGCTTCCCAACACGATGCTGTAAGCTTTGTTGTAAGTGCGGCTGAATTCTCGCAACGCTTCACCTTGGGCACGATCGACAAGATGTTACTCGATGCGGCTCATGATGCTATGGCCATTTATGAACTCTTGCGCCACCAAAATATCGAGCCTTTTATTGATCTTAATGGGCTCTTACTCATAATCGTGGGAACATAGCAATTTCTGCATATTTTATCTTGGTAAAACCATGTACGCATTGAGCAAGAAAATGCCTGCTCTGCCCGAACTTCTTCGATGGATTGCTTTTATCCTGC